>JGI24158J21664_10001195_pt1 | contig 28352 bp, 22 predicted proteins | sample Ectturendosymbi3_FD_21664 | JGI IMG/M metagenome (IMG submission 21664) | reverse complement strand
ATATATAGCAGTATGTAACAACACATGGCAATATATAGCAGTATGTAACAACACGTAGCAATATATAGCAGTATGTAACAACACATAGCAATATATAGCAGCAGTGCACAGCATACCTGCGGAGCCGTAGTAAAAATGACGCAGCTCCGGCTCCGGAGCTTTTCCTTTTCATAAACATGACTCCGGCTTCTGCACCTCACATTACGTCACATTAATATTTTCAATTGTCTTGGTGTGTTGCAAGTTGACTGGATAATGAAAAATATCTAGTACACAAAACTCACTTGAATAGGCTAATATCAGTCCTCTTGCCACGAGAAGATCGGCGAATAAACAGCAATCACAAGTTGAAACGATTCAGGAAATAGCTACCAGCAGAAATGTTACTCAACTTAAGGGTAACATAAACAAATTCTGAAAAGACAGTCACTGATTTCGCTGTTGACGCATTTCTTATTTCTTACGAAAACCTGCTAGATCCTGCTAAAAACCATGTCACAAATTTTCAGCTAAAACCTGCTAAAAATAGTGAAATTCTGCTAAAAAATTGCAATTTTCGAAGTGTTTAAAATACATTTTTAAAGCTTTGAATCAATTTTTGGTCTTACCCTCACTATAGTGGACCAGACATTAGGCCTATGACTTCCTGGCGTAACTGAACCACCTGGAAAAATCATAGGTGTCATGGGATAAAAATGTATATGCTGACAATGTTGTCTTTTAAACCCATTGCGCTCACTAAGCACAGAAGCAAATATTTAGGCTTCACCAAGCCATCCGAAATTATCCAATTGTGACATCTGAAATTATCCAGTTAGTCCAGGGGTTCCCAACCTTTCTTTGACCATGTACCCCTTCAGCATTTCAACAGATGAGCATGTACCCCTAAAATTTCTTGTGACAAAAAGGTTGAGGAAAATAACGAAATCCACTGAATTTTTAATAGAACTTTCAGATTTTTGGAACTATAAAGGTGATATTCACTGATACATGTATAAATGTTTGGCAATAAATAATATATGAATATATTTTCCTTCCATTTCTAACCATAAATGTACCCCTTCAGATAAGGAAATGTACACCCAGGGGTACATGTACCCCAGGTTGGGAATCTCTGAGTCAATGCAATTATCTTCTTGAAGCACCTTCGCTGCGTCATCATAGAAACTCCCCAATGAGGTGCCCTAACCAAAAAAAAAACAGCTAGCCAAAAATTATCAAACTTCAAAATACACTTTATTACCGTAGTGTAATATCACCTTTTGCAGTTCAATAATTTTTACTACCGTTTAGTTCTCATTGTTCAACGCAAAATATCGTTTTTAGCGACTCCGGTTACGTCATCAAACCTCCGGAACCAAGCTCCGCTTTTTACGGAACTCCAGCGTTGACAGGTCACCCCCCAATGGTGATAGCAATGGTACATTAATGCATCCAAATGATTAAAGCCAGCTAGTTGTGCCTGGTAGTCTTTGTGTTGCCCAGTATTAAAGCGTCAGAAAGAAGGTAAAGAAATTTTTCTTGAAGTTGGTGTAAAAGCTTTCATCTCTAAAGTAAAATGGTTCTGGTTGAAACATGGCCAGGAATTTTTTACCTGCTAAACGTTTTTCAAAATCCTGCTAGAAAACCTGCTAGCTGCTAGATTGAAAAATTTCCAGCTAACCGTGAGAAAAACCTGCTAGATCTAGCAGCAAAACAACTAAAATGGCAACACTGGTTGCGGGAGTACGGTATTGGCGGCCGCCTGTTACTGGCCGACAAGTCGCTGTTTCTCCTCAGAAGTTTGTGTCCGTGTCGGGAGAGTTAAATCACAACCATTCACCGTTGGTGTTGGACTCCGACAAGGGTGTGTGCTGTCACCACTCTTCATAGTGTTTATGAATAGGATAGACAGTCACAGCCGAGTCGACGAGAATGTCACAGTCGGGAGCTGCAAGATCAACCTTTCACTTTTTGGTAGTCGATTTGGTGCTGCTAGCATAATCTCAACAGGGTCTTCAGCATGTACTTCATCGGTTTTCTGCTGCGTGCGACCGAGCCGGAATGAAAATCAGCACTAAAACTACCGAGGTATTGTGTCTCTTCTGCAACCCAAGGCAGTGTACACTGCAAGTGAGCGGCAATACGCTTCTCCAGGTGAAGACGTTTAAGTAATAGTGTTGGTATTTATGAGTGGCGGAAGGCAGAGCTAGGAAGTTGATAAACGGATTGGTAAAGCAAACGCAGTTCTGCGTGAGGTTTATCGTTCTGTGGTCACAAAACGGGAGCTTTCAAACACCGCAAAGCTGTCAGTTTTTAAATCGGTATTTGCTCCGATCTTCACCTGTGATCATGTGTCTTGTGTAATGACTGAAAGAATATTATCTCAAGTACAAGCGGCAGAAATGGGGTTTTTGCGAAAAGTCCACGGTGTGACACTTCGCGGCCAAGTGCGCAGCTGTGAAATTTGCAGAGCCCGGATTGTCGAACCACTTCTCTTTCGAATCAAGAGATTCCAGCTATGTTGGTTTGGCCATGTATCCAGAATGCCCCACGAAAGACTGACGAGGCAAGTCCTGCTGGCTAAACCCACGGGAAAACATCCCAGAGGTCGTCAAAGGACCAGGTGCAGTGACTGCATCTCTGACCTTTGCTTGGTCCCGTCTTGGTGTGGAGCCAGCAAAATTACCTGAAATTACTGTTGACCGTGAGGTACTCCAAGTCCTCCTGGGGCTGCCACTCCCACGACCCTCCTAGAGGAAAAGCGGGCATGAAAATGAATGAATGAAAAATCGAATGTAATCCTTAACCGTATTACAACAATGTGTTCTGCTCAGTACATTTTTAGCAAACTTCGCTACCATTAACTCTGCCAGCTTGTTACTTCAGACGAGGTCAACCCCCTTCCTGTGGTACATTCGCTTCCACAGTCGTTGAACTGTGACCAGGGCGTATATGATATGTTATGTGATGCTTTCATGTTTAACTTCGTTCCCTTCACAGGCTGAAGACGAAGCTGCTGCGATGCAAACCATGGCGCTCAGGGAGAGGGACAGGAGGGAGGAGGAGGTTCGGGCGAGGGACGAAAAAGCGAGAATGTATGATGCCAAGTAAGTCGTTCGCGCGTTTCATTCTGGAATCGACGAAATAAGTAGACCGGTGTTTTCTGTAGTCATGACGACAAGTTTCCATGGAAACGGTTTCATCATAAGTTTCTCGTTAGATTCCTTCTGTTGTCAAAGAGGCGACTCGCTGGCTGTGCTTCATTCATTTTCCTCGTTTAACAGCTGCAATTACTTTTCAAGTGAAATCTGAACAGTGTAGTTTTGTCAAATACGTGATTAACTTTAATGCACGAAGCATGGAAGTAGCAAAAAATCTAATGAAAATTAACAGGACTACTTCTAAGGAGGTTGTGGCCAGCTGCAAAGTGATGGGAGCCACCTAAGTACGCCAGAACACTTACATGAGAAGGTTATACCTGTACTTATACAAATGCAAAGTTGGTCACCGCAGTTAGTGGTTCTGCGTATCTGCATGTATGCATGTCTATTACACATGTATGTATATATTATACACATAAAAACTCAGTTTTTAATATAGAAAGTGATGGCACCAGGCCAATTCATTTTTGTTCAGTCATTTCTCCAACTCCCTGTCAACAGTTGCCATGTTCCTATAACCCCGGCAGTTGTACAGACAAGCATGTGGGTAACTCTGTGGAATTCATCGCAGACATAGCTTGTACTGTTGGGGAAGTCCAGTGCGTGGAGGCAGCACACTGGCCATGGCCGGGCCAGGGTCGATTGAGCAAAACTCACTTTGTTTGGGAAAGATTGCCCCCCAAATGGGTTCCTGGTGGGGTTGAATGTGATTGTACTGTCCCAGTGCGCCCTCCACTTGGCGATGTCGTTTTTAAAGCTTGCTCATCCAAATGTAGAATACACTTGACTCAGCGTAAATCCGTTGACTCAACGTAAATCCGTTTGTTCCATTCCCCACAGGATGGACAACAAACAGCTGATTACCCACAATGCATTCGCTCACACTTGCATCAATTTCTCTTGTGCGGCCACACGGGGGCGCATTACTCAGTCGCGGGAAAGTAAAGAGCGCAGATTGACATTGAATCGTTTCTAACCACGCCTTTCAAAAAATTGCATCTGTCGTTTGTCATGTTTGCTACAGCTTGCAGATGGTGGCTGCAGCTGATAGGTCTGTGATGAGTTATGCCGAAGTGCTTGGTTGGTTTTGTAAAGGTTTTCTGCCGCTGGTTGGAGACTCGTAGCTCATGGTTTTTGGCCAAATGGAAGACAGTCCAAGTAGTCTTGGTTCAAATGAGTTCAGCGTCCAGTTGTGGAAATAGTTCTGCACAGTTTCCATGTAAGCTGAGGCTGTACTTGCAATTGTGTTGAACGAATTTCTCAGCAGGCGAGCGCTAAATTATTGCTAATAATTGTGGGAATGTCTGAGGTGTAGATGTTAAACAGCGTTGGAGCAAACACTTAGCCTTGTGGCACTCCAATGCAGAGATGACATCACCCGGATCTTCCCGGAAACATGCAACAGAAAGCGAGAAGCATTTGCAGCATCGTTTCCACCACTTGTTTGCTCGGGACTGGTTCATGGAGCTTCAGCGTCAGGTTGTGACGTAAGCCACAGTTGAGATCCACAGAATAGACGCATGTTTTCAAACACATTCTTGCTATCTTCTGCTAAGAGTGCAACTTCATTAAGTGTGCTTCGACCAGGTCTAATTCCAGCCTCTTTAGGCGGGAATCTGACTTACACGCCGTCCATAGCTTGGTTGGCAGGTGAGGCGGGCCAAGAAAATCGCATTCACTGCGGACAGCAACCTCGGTCGTGCCCACGAAGGTGTGAGGCAGAGAGTCATCCCATATTGCATATTTGTTTTCTAATTACTTATTCTGAAAACTATTTTTCGAAACTGCAGCAGGCTAGTGAAGCTGCAGACCAACTTTTGTAGACCTGGTGTGATTGCCAGGCTGATGTTTGGTGTTACGAGCATTTCCACCTCACTTGGCGTTAACTCCCCACGTATTCACCGATGCACGTTGTGTTGAGCTCCACCCATGCAGACTCATAATGGAGTTCAGGGTTTTGAGTGGGAGGGTGTCTCTGCACCTGGCGTGTTGTAATTTTTCACATGAAAGATTAACGATTGTCTTGACTCCAACAAAACATGTGTTTCGCGGCAATGCTTTCTCCACCTTTCGGCACTGCACGTGACGCGACACGTGACCCGGTGTGATTCTCACCGACTACAACTTCGCAGTGACGTCACGGCTGATGTAAATGAAGGTGTGTTGAAAGTGGGGAATACCCAGAGGCATCGAGTATTATTGGCGTTGAGTTCAGGTGTGTGTTGTCGGATCGACAAAAACTGAAAAATATTCAGTCGTCGCTTCTTCCTTGCAACTAACGATGATCCCGAGGTTGATGGATCGACCCCTGACCCGGGTTGGCTGCAAACGCACGCAGACTAACTTTCTTAAGGTGCAGTGCTTCTCTATAATATTTCTTAAATCGAGTTGGGTTTGGTCGATGTAGGGGATCTGTGAAAGCATCTCAACTTGAAAACCGCATCAGTTAAGCAACGCTTTCGGGTCTTTAAAAAAAACCTGCTCTGTCACCATGGCAACGGCGAATGCAGCTATTCCTTTTCTACAGCTGTAAGGTTTTCAATATGCACTGAAAAGTATATTTCGTCACATCGCAAAAGGTTATACCTCACAGGCGTGGGTTTCACTAAATCTGCCTTGAAGTTATTCCTGTAAATGATGCGTTATTATTCGATTGTTATAACCGACGATAACAAACATTTAGAACTTTCCGCTTCACGAACTTTTTTAAATTTGAGGTAGTTTTTTGCTTTAACAAATTGACTTGCCAACTACCGTTTAACACACCAACAACATCAGTGACACGGAGGGTCCCCATTAAATTGTGCCCGACGGGGGGCTGCCAGTGGGGGGGTCGAATGGTGTTTCACGTTGCAGAGAAATTGTCAGAAAATCAAGTAAATCGCACAATTCATCAACGTGGACCTCCAGCAAAAGCACAGGTACCAGGCGCGGGATATACGTCATACGATTGTGAAGTCACTGGAAGAAGCCATTATGTTTTGGTTACGGTCACGCATCATTTGCAATCAGCTGACCCCCGCAACAGCCTGACGTCGTTCGCTGCTTTCGTCATTCTTCGCACAGCCGGTGTTTGGATCGAATCTGTCAATTTGTAGTTGTTTTTCTTTTTCTAAACATAACCTCCCGAGGCAACACTCACGCGGCGTCCACTCATCGTGGTGCGTTATGATTACTGCTTTACTGTTATTTTAGTCCATTCCACAATGACTATGAATAAAAGTCCGTGGTTTACACAGGACATGATGGAAAGGCTGTGGAAGTGGTTGTGATTCCACGCCTTGAATGATAGGCTTAGATATTGTATTGGTTGTTTTGTTTGGAGTGTAATGAGATTTCGCGATGGATCTCCAACTGTTTTTGTTGTAATGAGATTTTAAAATGTTTTTCAGTAAAAATGTCGCAGGTTCTAAATCAGAGCTTATAGATGCTCGAAGTTATCATCGGCCAGATTAAAAATCTCTGGGCTTTATGACATCAGTAGCAAAGCGAAACCTCCGCAGCTTAATTCCTTAAAATCGTAGACATCTTTTTTCTACCTTTGTTGGTACCCTTGTCAGAAATACGCGGCGCTTATGTCGTCACAGATCCCAGGCTGTTATTCGGGATCTCGAGCGCGAACTCGGTGATGCGAAGCGAGGAATGAGGGACAGGGAGACTGAGAACGACAGGCAGTTGAAAGAAAATCAAAGAAAAATTCAACAACTTTATGAAAAACTTCAAAAGCTTGAGGTAAGATGTTGAAAATACGTTGAACTATGGATTTTTTTCACTTTTATTATCGAAAAACGTATTTTTGGTCATTGCCAAGTTTTTTCAGTTAGTGCTTGTGTTTTTGATAAAATTTTGCCAAAGGCAGTTGATCTTTTGGCCGAAAAGTTTTGGCATAGGAAAGTTTTGGATTTCTGTGATTGCCATGCAAAAAACGGCAAACAAAACCAAGAATTAAAAAATGGAAAGTTCAGTGGATGTACGACTGGGTTTGGACATGCAGCGGTTGCTATGCTACATGCAGCGGTTGCTATGCTACATGCAGCGGTTGCCATGCTGCATGCAGCGGTTGCCATGCTGCATGCAGCGGTTGCTATGCTACATGCAGCGGTTGCCATGTTGCATGCAGCGGTTGCCATGCTAGACTCGCCGAGAATCTTCTGGCTCTGACTTGCTTTCAATTCTTACTTGTGACTTGCCGGTATGGAGCAATCTGCCACATATTGTACAGTTGCGAGGTTGAACGACTTGCGTGTAGTTTGGCTGCTTCTGTAACACTGCAGCTATGACGAAGCATCTGTAAACAAAGTTCGTGTCACTGCATCTGCAAAGCTTGGCAACGAACTAAAGATAATTATAGCCTCACAGCAGCCAGTGTTCTTACAACGGCTAAGCTGCCCTTTTCATTTGAAGTCTTTGAGCATACCTCAAAATCATCATTGGATTTATAAAACCCTACATTGGTTTTTCAAGCACCCTACAAAGAAAAACACAAAATATGCTTCTAAGGACACTACACCATGACATGGAGCACTTTTATTTATTACAAGTCGCCGGTCATCGAAACAAACCCGTTGCTAGGCACCCTTTGTTTAGTTGCAGCACCAAAAACGAATCGATTGTGCTAATATCGGTTAATTAACTTTTCCACTGGCTTCAAAAATGTGAAATAGCTGTATCTTTAAACATCGACCTTGCACTAAAGCTTCTTAAGCTGCAGATTCTAATGTGCACTGAACTCTGAGCAGAAGAAATGCTTTAAGATTTTTCTCGAAACCAGTAGTTTTTGGTAATTTTGCCAGAGTTGTGGTTTCCTGTCCCTGTTTGGGTTAATTTAATGCTCTATTTATTTTAGTGGGTGGAGTTTTTGGTATGCTTGCGAGTTGTGATATTGACCCTATTATGAAAATCATAAAGACAGCGACAATCCATTCTTGATGAACTGAGGTAATCAAAACAATTCAGTGAAGCGTTGCCTTTGAATATAGTGATAAGAGACAAATAAAGTGACAGTGCAAAATGAATTTGCTGTTAAAGCATACAATGACGAGGTTTATTACTTGTTTTTATTCATATTCTGAAGATTCCAGCTCACGATGTTTTAGCGGATTTTTCATTGCATCGATCTTCCTTTAAGAAAGCTAACTGGCAAACGTACATTATGTATCAACGGAACCCTTTGTCAACAGTTTGATTCCAATCAACAATTGACTGGTGCTAACTTTGACGCGAACGCCCTGACAGAGGAACCACGCATAGAAACTATGGGTAACTTGGAATCCTGTCCACTCTGAACCTCAAGATGATGACAGTTGAAGCGAATTAATCATAATTACGCGTGCTATGCAGTGTTGCTTGTAAATCATTAACCCCCCCCTCTACAAGCGCAGCCGTTGAACGGTTCAAAGTTGTATTTGATGTCAGATTGTGCAGCAGTTTCATGATTTTCCGACCAGCGTCGAATGCTCAGCTTATTTTTAATGATTCCTGTCATTTTCTGAACATCGTGCGATGAAATTTGTTTGCTCATCAAATTCAGTCGAATGCTTCGAACAGTGACGTCACGTTGGGGAAAACAGCGCAAAGTTTTCGCGCATATGTCGTCATAACGTGTTTGAATGGGGTTGGGCGGGAAACTCATTCATCGAAAAAAAGTTGAGGCTTCAGGCAGCACCAGCACAAGTCCACAGTTTGTTTGGCTGAACGGTCCGAGGGTGAAGTAGTTGTTGGGAATTTTTAAGTGTCATCAAGTGGTCGTTGAGAGTAGACTGCACCCGGCCATTGTTTCTGTTATCTTCAATAGGTTTTTTTGTTTTGAAACAAAGCAATTGTTATTGTTTGCAACATTGATTGGCGCGTTCGGAATGAAACGTCATAAAACCAGTTGTTAGAGCATAATCGAAAAGTTTGTTCTCGCGATGTCGCTTTGATTGAGGGTTTCGCATTTGAAGGATAAGCTGGTTTAGAAGGTTGAGAAGACGCAGAAGGTGTTCGCTGCTCTGAGCTCAGTGAGATCTGTTGCCTTTTTGCTCTCAGAAAAGTTGCAGCAGTGACTCGAAGTCAGTGCTGTTCGATTTTTAAGGTTGGTTGTTCTGAGTGCTTCTTCCATCTGTTTGCAGCAATATCTTGAGTTTGTTTCTACTTCTGTACGGTCAAGATTGTTTGCTGAATAGTACGAGGGCGTTGCCAAGATCAGAACTAATATTAAGGCGAAGTGCTGGCAACAGCTGAACTATCACCTGCATTAGAAACTGTTCCAACATTATCAGCTGTTATTTCAGCTGAGTGATCAAACAAAGATTTTCTGTTGTTTCTTTAACAAGCAGGTGATTCAAAGTGATCATAATAGCAGAGCACCAGATCCAGCAACAAAAACAGGTTTAATTCGTTGGTGATTGAAGTTGTGTTGCTATCAACGGGGTGGTGTGCACGAGTTAAATGAAAGTGCGAACACATATGTAAGTTGTATTGCAAGCGCTGGAAGGCAGCCTTGCCAGCAAAACGTTGCTTACAAGCCATGCTGGGTTCAAAAAAGCGTTTTTTAATGTTTAAAGGTTTTCGTTGCTGTTTAAAGCGACGTAACTCAAAACTCAGCCGTTGTTTAAAAAAAAGATTTATATTTTGCAAACGAGATGTTATTTTCAATTGATTATTTGTTGGGCAAAGCACCACCTTCCGACACAATTGAGTCATTATCTGTCGGTGAAAGTCCATCACAAGCTGAGGCCAACCCACTGAGGGACGTGCGTTCATGGCAATCTATGAAGGTCGCTATAGGTTGCCGCGAAGTTCCCACAAGCCACCAGTGGTATAACGCACTCAGCATCTTGCACAGGACGACAGAGCGACAGATATGGCAACAACTGCTGATGCTGAAGCCACGGCTGCTCGAGCGCTGCGAGATCTCGGGCGTGCCGATGAGGAAATCGACGCCTTGCAAGATTTACTCCATGCTCATGAACGTAGAATGGGGGTAAGACTTACTCTTGTGCGCAGCGGGCTGAAGTAGTTGACTGTGAAATTTGTTCTTTATGTGTAAGTTTTTAATTCCAGGATTCGCTTCGTACTATTACTTGGTCATTTCCATGCCAACCTGGTGTTTGTAAATCATTATAAGATCGCCATGCAACTGTGCAAAAAAGCACACTTTGACAAAAGACCTAAAACTTTCCAACATTGCTTGGAACCCTTCTTATTACTCGTTATTCGTTCGTTACGAGGCGACGTGTTTTCAAAATGGCATTTGTTTATTTACACATCACATACAAGCGCAGCAAGCTTCAAGGGACTTTTCAGTTTTTCCTGTCAACCCTATATTGCCACCTTCAGAAAAAATTCGATCTTTCTTACGTCATAAATGTTTCGGTTTAACTTACAGGATGACAACAATCGAGCAACTATGAGAAAGTTAAAGGAAACACTGGCTGCACGACAGAAGGAAGTTGACCGTTTGAAGAAAGCGCTCAGGTGTTTGAAAACTGACAATCAGGACGAGGTTGGTTCGATTCTTGAGCTCGGTGGAAGCAAGCGTATCTTGACGTTTTATGTTTTTGTTGATGATGAAAAAGTTTCAAATTGTGCAGATTTGAAAGTTCTTTGTGATCTTGTTTTGCTTTGGAAATCAAACGTTACATCAACAGACGTCATAAAATTTTTCATTTGTGAAAAATGGAGAATGACAAGATGTTTTCTAAGGTGTTGGATTTGTTTCAGGGAAGTTGAAACGAAAGTAATTTTTTTGAAACGAGTGTCAAGTGAGTTCGGCGGAAATGCAAGTTGTCATTAACGTGGTTCATTGTTCAGGTTGATGATCTTCTGAATCAAATCGATGATTTGAAAGAAGCATTGACAAATAACAATCAACATATCCAAGCACTGTGGCCTGGGTGTTACGTATATGTCCCCGGATCTGGCCAACCACAGGGCCAGTGGGTCTTCACTCCTGGCAAGGCCCCTAAAGCCCCAACTTTCATCCATTCACCCACACCTCCGCGTCCTGGTGAAGCTTATATTCAAGGTTAGAAGAGTTTATGGTGGTGCTGACAAAGCTTGTGTGGCCGATGTTAACTGCAAGTGATGAGTTTCTTTCAGTGTTGTATCAGGACTACGTTTGTTTATTGACAAGTGAAAAATTAAATTGAAAGCAAAGAGGTGTCGAGCTTTTTTACAAGGTCGCCAGACTTTTATCACAACGGACTGCATATATTTCACTAGCACTGATTCTCGGCCCATACATTGTCAGGTGCAACCCATGCAGAGCCCGCCCACCCCCTCCAGCCCGGCACCCCCGGCATGGTCGTCACGAGGGATGACGGCTCACTGATGCTTGTGCCATTCGAGGGATTGTTTTGCAACGTTCCTGACCATCATGAGCTCGAAGATGAACTTGCAGCAGCCCAGGTTTGCGAGTTTCCACAGAAAGAATTTGATAAGTCTCTGCATCTGTTTTTGTCGAATAGACCAAGAAAATGCTTCTGAACTGTGTTTGAGTGAAAAGAATTCGTCAAACAGATCGTTATAATCTGTCGGCGGTAGCGGCTTAAATTATTATCGTCGTAATGTTGGCGGAGGAATATAATATCAGTTTTATTTCAGGAGCAACTTGAAAAATATCGATCAAAACTCAGCGAACTTGAGGAAATGGTTGGTCCAATCCAGGAACAGGAAGAAAGGCTCCGGGAACTTAAGGAGGTGATCTTTGAACATGAAAAGATGTTGGAGAAGATGCGGGAAGATGAAGAGAGGATGTCAAAGGAGAAGGTGGAGACGTCGAAGGAGTTGGCTGATCTGAAAGACACTTTAAACAACAAGCTTTGCCGAAAGTAAGTGGATGGATGGATTGAGATGCAGGGCCGCGTTGACGTTCTGAATAAATTGTTTCATGAACTTTGCATTTATGATTGCCGGTGTAAAGTACTGATGAAGTATTCTGGTTATTCTTTGTATTACCTGCTGCAAACTGCACAACTCTCATATCTTTGCGCCACGAAATGCACATGGATCAATTGTATTATCTTACAAATCATCCTGAATGTCCACTTTTCTGTGAATAGCATATTTCTTGTAATAAGACTGAACGCAATAAATATCACTTGATTTTGACGAAATTTGTATTCGATAATGAAAGATGTCGTTTACTTCGCTGAAGCAGCTTTCTGTGGCAGAGTCGCAACAAACAACTGCGATGTTTAAAAATTAAATGTGAATGCCTCGTTGTGATGTCACTTCCGCCGCAGACGTCAGCTCGAAACCAGAGTGGAGGAGCTCCTTGGAGAGATGAGGACGGAGCAAGCGCTCCTGCAGAAGGAAGACCTGGAGGAAGAGTTGCTGGCTGTGGAGAAGACTCTGTCTAAACGTCGTGCGGAGCTGAGGGAAGCCGAGCGACTCCTGCATCAGTCCAGGGAGGAAATGAATGAAGCCGAGGAAAAAGTGGGGGGAGATTATGATGGTGTTGCTTTGTTACGTGTATCTGATCTCATTTCCTGTCGTTTGATCGCAGACCACTGCGCTCCAGAAGCGCTACGACACGACTCGCAGTGAACTCACTGATGCGGAACAAGACGCGGAAGAACTGGAGCGGCAAGCGAGCGAAACGGGGGGGAAGTTGGTGAGAGCCAGAGGGGAGTTGAGACAGCTGCAGGAACAGGTGAAAGATGTGGAGGGAAGAAGGATTCAGTTGGATGACCAGTGCAGACAATTATCCAGGGTAGGATGGAATTTTTTATTTCGATTATGATCTAAACAGATATGATAAAGGCCGCTACAGTTACCATGGTTACTGCATATAGACGTCACATTTTCGGTTTGCATTGCTCGCTTCGGTTTGCAATATAGACGTCACATTTTCGGTTTGCATTGCTCTATAAACGTGGTAATTTTAAGAGAGATTTTCTTAATAAAATTCATTTTACTTCTTGACGCTTTTTTACCAACATCGCCACATCCGCGGACCAACAAACATGTCGCTGTTGTTGATGAGCTGTTACACTGTTATGAAAAATACTTCATTTCCAAACTTCGGGCTGAATTGGAAGTTTTGCATTTTGTGAATATTTTTTATGACTTGTTAAAACACCAACTATTTCTTCCATTTCCGCCTTATTGCGTCATTCCCTCCCCAGCTTGTCACAACAAAGGAAGCTGAGTACAACGCACTCGAGCAGAAAGTTGATCACATGACCGGAAATCTAGAACGTTTGCAATCGGAATTAATTATTACGGAAGAAAAGGAAGCGGAGAGGTTGACTGCTCTCAGGGAGAGCGAGAAGGTGAGGTCGGGGTCAGAGTTGTTCCTGACGTGAGCGCAGGACGTTGTTTCTGACCAATCAGGGTCTGGTTCCATGCGAGTGATTTCATTGCCAGGTTTTAACTGGCAAAAATGTTCTGGACGGAGTGATGTTTGTCACAACAGAGTGTTTGTCAAGTTTTCTCCATTTCGTACAAAATCACTCGGAGACGCGGTCAAAATTTCTGAACTGCGTTTTAAGAAGCAGTTTTTTCATAAAAAGCGGATGAAATATTAGCTCATTAGCATAGTATTGTTGTTATAATGTTTCACACGTAGGGCCAGTAAGTAGCTAGCTTTCTGTCTTGAGATTAAGAATACCATGATGTCAAACAACCATTTACATGTAGTTCGTGGTTTAACGCGTTAGCTTCCATGGAAAACTAAGTCATTTTGAAGACAGAACTCGCCATAACAGCATTCTGATGAAAATCAATTTCTTAACTTATTTTTTCATTCTTAAAGTTGCACTTCGAATTTCTTTGCATCTTCCACATATTTGTTATCAACCGTTGTCGAAGTTGATATAATCCAACTCTCCCGCCATCTTTAGTTTGAATCTGTCACTCCAGGTCCTCGCAGAGCGCAGAGATGAAATAAGCAAGTTCAAAGAACAAGCTACGTCACAAAGGGAGGAACTCGAAGCACTCGATCGATTGCTGGGAAAGAAAAACACTGAGATCCAACTTTTGCAGGTTTGGCGCGATTTGATTGCCCGGATGTTGACGTTCAAATGTTGCGTGTGTGTCTCGTCATTAAAAGATTGTTACGTCATAGGAGAACATAGAACAGCATCAAAGTGAACTATCAGCAGTGTTGAAAGAAGGCAAAGCTGACGTCCAGGAAAAGCAGAAGTTGATAAAACAACTTCGACAAGACGTTGATGACCTCACTTCAACCAAAATGGATCTTGAAAATCAGGTGAAATTCTTTATGAGCTTCGACATATTTTTGCTTCAATTCGATGTTACGTGTTTGTCTTGTTTGCTGTTAATGATATGTTTACTGATGCATGTCTGATGCTCACTGATGCAGATCACTCGTCGCAAAGGAGAAATCTCATCCATTCGTGAGAAGAGTGACCAATCAGAAGAAGAGCTACAGAACACTATATCTGAAGTGAACAAGTCAGTTTGCGACCATTTTTTCCCTTGGATTTCGAGCTAATGAATGCGAGAATCGTAACTAAGCTAAACGGATGCGAAAAGCGTTTTTGAACGAAGCCACAACGCACTGACTTGACGAATCTACATGTTATTGTTAAGTTGTAGGGAGGTGCTGAGAAATTTTGTTTTCTGGTCTTCAAAAGACACTAAAAAATCTTCTAACGGCAATCATTCGTTGTGTGTTGAAAGCAAACTTCAGTTTGTCATTAGATCCTTTCTTCACCAACGCCCACTGGAGATTGGTTTAGCTTACACACTCTGCATTCACACACACTCTGCATTCACACTCTGCATTCAGGATTACATTCTGCATTCACACACTCTGCATTGCACACTCTGCATTCAGGATTTTTCACTGCTTGCTACAAACCAGAGGTTTTCCATCACATATTTCGCATTGGTACAAATCAGAGGTGGCCGGATCCATACTTTCCGACTCCACTCCTGTTCCAAAACATTTGGATTCGGATCCGAAATTTTTTCAAATTTGAGAATCCGACTCCTGTTCAAAACTCCGACAACCATCGATGCAACCGAAATTCAGCAAAGTTTGAATTTTACCAATGACGTTTATCAAGACAATGACATTTATCAAGACAATGACGTTTATCAAGACAATGACGTTTATCAAGACAGTGCAGACTTCCGCCACACTTCCGAAAAGAAAAATTGACTACGGGTCCGAAAAAAACGCAGAATTTTGCTGGAATCGACTCCGTAGCCACCTCTGGTATAATTGTCTCAAGTCAATAGCTTTCTGTTTATTCACATTCGCGTTCATTATGACAGAATAGTCCGGGATGTTTGCGTCCATTGTGAAGAACGTAAACCGATCTATTGCAAATTTTTTGTTGAATTCCAACATCGATTTGCGTCATTGGTCTGATATTGATGTCATTATTAGTTGAAATCACCAGTGTTGTCTGTAGAACTACATACAGGCTTCCTATGGAGTCTGGAAAAACATTTTGTTGGTTTGTTAGTATGGAAAAATGAAATAGTTTTCCAAACTTGATCTTTTCAAATGCATTCTGATAATATGTTATTCTGATACTTTTTTAATGGTTTTCAAAGCTGGGACTGGGTTTTAATAGCAGTATCGGCATTGAAATCAAACTAGATCTTTTAAGATGTTTTTTACCTTAGTTGGCACTTGCTTTTTCTGACTATGCCTAGCCTATGTCATTGGTTATCGGAAAAAGTAAGTCTGAAAATTATATTCAAAATGTCGGTGGAACCCTCTATTATATGTATGGTATGTTTTAATCGTAAATAAAAAGCGTGGTAATGAATGACGGGTAAACAACAGAGGAATCTAATTTTCGTTGAAGAAAAGTATCTATCCTTCCATTAACTAACAAAGCAACTTTTCTCTTTCTGTTAAATTCAGTCAACAACTTTTTTTTTCTCGCCGATGAAATCCTGAAATTGGAGATAATTTTGTGAAATGTCGATTCTGCGTCTAATGAGTTTTTGTTAATTATTTCCTTGAATGAAGACAAAAGTCGGAGCTGAAGCACGTCCTGGAGATGCTTGGCTTGGAACAGCAAGAGCTGGAGAGCCTGCGACGTCAGCATGACGTCAAGTCGTCTGAACTCGCTGATACCCAGCGTCGGTTACTCGAAGAAAGAGCTGAGCTTGATCGAATGACGTCAGAGAGCCAGAGGAGAGAAGCTGAGTTGGTCCGGATTAAACAGGTTGAGAAGAAAGTGCCTTGTGCTGCGCAGACCTTTGTGCTCAAATGCTGTTTGCCATACATATGGCGAAATCCTTTCTCGTGCCATGAGCTTTGTTGACGTCACTTTAGCCAGTTGCGTAACAGGTGCAACGATAACTTGGATAAGTGATCTTAGTTTTGGAGCGATTAAAATATTGACGCCGTGTATCCGCTGCAAACAGTAAGTTCAGGAGATACTTCATCAAAGTCGATTGTGTTGATCACATCACTGGTCTTGAACCGAACTGGGGTGATTCCAGTTGGTGCCAAGTTACAAGTAGAATAGTTGATTTGCGTTATTGTCGTTGAATGCCAGGGTCTCATCACAACAGATGGACTGGTGCAAGACTTGTGCCCAGTGTGGAACTGGTCTGTTGAGCAAAACAACAGTTTTCCGATTGTTGTTCTTACAAACTTGCAAGTTTTCTTCTCCGTCTCATTTTTCGTTGTGCTTCAAAATTTCTTTCCAGAAATTCGTTTCATTTTTTGTGTCACAGGAAACACATAAAATGTTTCACATGAGGGAGTGCATGATCTTAATCACGTTTGTGATGTCATCACACGTTGCTATTGCTTACCATTGTTATCTTCCGTTTCAGAATGTTGATAAATACCGCTCTGACGTCGACTGTCTTACGTCCGAGCGTACGACACTCACTGACACGGTGACGTCACTGGTCAAGGAGAAAGAGATGATGTCATCAAACGTGACGAACCTGGAAGAAAAAATACAGATGGGGAAGAAGGTTGGAACAATAGTTTGTCGTTTGAAAAACCTTGTTGCCAAGACGTGGAGGATCGGTTGGTTCATAATCAAATAAATTCCCTGACTTCCAAATGAACCATAGTAGGGCAGTGCAAGTAACGTGTCTAGTACAGAATAGAGTAGTGGCAACAAATTAAATCCCGGGTCAGTGGAAATTTTTGTATGGTCATGTTTTTTACACATTCAAGTGTGAGAAGATGATACAATACGACTTAAGAAGTTGGTTTGTGAAAATTATCGTTTGAGAAAGTTCAACCTTTGTTAAATATTTTTCTTCCGCAGAATTTGTCGGAAATCCGCATCAGCATGGATAAATCCGGCGCGACACTTGATGAACTTGAACAGGAGCTGAGCCATGTCAGGAAGGAGGTCTATGAGGCTCAGCAACATAAAAATAATGTTCAGAAAGAGGTTGGTTTCCGAATTATCTTCACCTCATGTTTTGCCAGGGAACAAATTGCTTGCACTGTTATATTTACAAAATTTGAATCGTCCAATCCAAAGTTAGAACCAAATCACATTTCCACGTGACGTGGCGTTTGCTGATGTCATCACTGATGTTATCTTCGTCAACAGTCAATGACGTGTAGATTCATAGAATCAATGACATTGAAGAACTGAAATTTGACGCACTCTTCAACTACTTTGAAAAGCATTGTGATTCAAACTCGGTCTAATCACTGTCTTTTTACAGTTTTTTATTTTAATTTCGTTCGATCCTGATATTTTCGTTTTTGCTTGAGTGTTTTCAGTTGATTAGTTGTGGTGGCGTAATAAAGAAACCACTCATGCGTGACTTCCTTTGCAGCTGAGCGCGATGCGAACTTTGACGAAGGAACTTAAATCCGAAGCAACATCTTACAAGTCTGAGCTTCAGGACACTCAGGACCAGCTACAGGCCCTTGAGCAAGTAAGATGTTATGAGGAGGGATGTCGCTTCACACGAACAACGTCTTTGTGCGCTGTTTTTCCGCAAAAGGAGGGAATGCCTTTGTCATGAAACTCAACCGTTCACTTAAATTCTTATCCCCAGTTTCAAAGGATCATGTCAGCAAGTAAAGCGACAACCTGAGTTCTTCGATATGTTTTTTGCTGAGTCATCATTACTGATGCTGACCTGTGTTGCTGATTCACCAACGTTTTCAATGTATTTCCTGCGTTTCAACAGGATCTTCGACACATGACCAAACAGCGTGACGAAATATCATTGGAAGCTGCAACCATGCGTGAAGAGAGCAAATCACGTGCACAGCAGCTTGACCTTCTGAACCAGCAAATAAAGAGAAAGGCGGAGGAACGCGAGAGGCTGGAGGAGGAAGAAAGAGAAAAACGGGAAGAGATTAATGAGAAAGATCGAGTAAGAGTTGTTTTGAGTCTCAGCTGATTGCAACTACATCTATGTTCAAAACCGGATGTTACCTGGATTATACGTCACCATTTGATTTCTGGCTTTTCCGGAGTACGTCAACAGCTGAATATCTTGCCGTAGTTTGCATGTAATGTTGATGGGTATTTCCCACAAATGGCTGCATTGACTTTCAAGATTGTCACTTGAAGTGCGATTATGAATGGGTTCTTGCCGAACAGCAGCTATGTTCAGCATTTTGCTTTGGCTTTTAAAAGTAAATACAATGATCTACAGGAAAACTGCATCATCCTGCTTTTCACCCTTTTGTCAACGTTATATTGAAACTAGATTTTGTTCACTATTGTCAAACCCAATAAGTGAACTTCGATTAAAAAATTCTCAAGTTTCGATTTGAATTTTAATCGAATGTAGTAAATTCACGAGGAATTGACGGTTCCGTACTTCCTGTGGAAACATGTGATGCATCCCCGTCTATACAGTGGAGGTTGCGACGCCGCAGTAATTCACGAATCATTTATTCCTCTTCTGCGCCCATGATCATCAGTACAACCTGCATACTGCACAGTCACCCAGGACTGCTAGGCTTAACCTGCTGTAACATTCGTCAAACCGATTGCCGGTCGTGATTGATCACATCTTCTAAACAATTTACATTTTCTTTAAAACAATAAAAGCGTTGAAGCGGCTTTCCTGTTGACATTTTTACCAATACATTGTTACATCACAAACCACTCGCTTCGACGCGAGTTTTTGCAAGTGTTCGAGAATCTTCACACCATCGGGACTTTCTCCACGAAATCCGCAGCACTTAAATCCGCAACGGATGGAAATCCGTTGCTTGGCACCTGTCGAAGCAATAGCCTGCTGGTCTTGAATTAAACGCACAACTTTTATTTTGCTCAACGCAGTGTTCGGTCGGTTGAGGTTGCTAGGCAACATCCATCCATCTTGTTTAACTTTGTCCACATCAGGAACTTCAGCGTTTAACCGGAGCAGTAGAGCGCGAGGAAGAAAGGCTCTCTCGGACGATCGCCGATCTTAACAGAGACATCCAACGACTCCAGTCTGAGTTGAGCGAACAGAAAGATGAAATGGAGTCTGTCATCATAAAACGTGATGCTGTGAAACGAGATATGGAGAGGTCGGGATGTAAAAAATATCTTTGCTGCTGATTATTCGGTGTTGGTTGGATTTCGCTTTTTTCAAAAATTTTCCCACATGTTTATTGTTTCGCTTAAGTAGCTTTATCAAAACTGAGCTCTGGTTCACGACATGCGCAAAATATTCCACAGCTGAGTGTGGAAAGACACTTCCAATCGTTTAAAACCTCCAGTACAAGTTGCCCGTTCATAAATTCAATCTTCATCGACGAAACATTGCAGGTGATCATGACCCTGGGACATCGTGTTGTAATTTTGTCATATCTCCTTTTCAGGCTTGGACATGTCGAAGAGAAGTATGGTGAGACTGAGTCACGCATCGCCGAGCTCGAGTCACGCATCGCTGAGCTGGAGCGTGAGTTAATTGCATCGGAGCGTGACCGTTCTGACCTGAAGGGGACGCTAGCGAGCACCGAGGGGGAACTGAGAGCCCTCAGAGTGGAAAGTGATAATGACGTCAGGAGGTGGCAACAGAAGGTAGGTGGAAAGTTGTAATGAGACGCAGTTGCTTCGTAGTGAACTTTAATCATCACTTGTTATTTTTATGTTTTGAATAATTTCCAAAAAATGAAACTCAAGACTTTGCTGGATATTACAACACTAAAGCCTCTGGGTTTGATGTTGCGTCAAGTAACTTGTTCGTTTTCGCGTCAAGCATTGGTTTCATGAAACAAATGCTGGTACTTTGTTAGTTTGCAATCAAGTAGTTTTCCTGTGTTTTGAACATCGTCTGCTCCTCGTTTACATTCCGATACGTTTTGTTTATGATTGATTGTGACGTACATTGGCTGGAGGTGCAATTTGTTGCAGTTACAATAACGTAGGCTTGCTGACTGGAAATCGTGTCTCATCAGATGTCTGATATGAAAACGGAAATGGAGCTTCAGCGATCGAGGGATTCGAACGAGATTCGTTCAATAGAACGAACAGCTGAAGATCATTGCGAGAGAGCGAGCAGGCTGTCGAGTGAACTTAACCAACTCAGGGTGGAGTACATCCAGCTCCGAAAGGAGCTGAGGTGAGTCGAAAGGCTGGTCATGAGTTCGGAAACAAACAAGTAGTGTTTCCCTAAACTATGGAAAATATTTTCCAGCTGTGTATTTTCAAAGTCAAACGAGGGTTTCATTGATGAGCGCGTTTGGAGGAAGAGTCTGAGTTTGAGGCATTTATAAATATTTTCAAATAAAAGCATCTACGCTTTCAGTTTTAGAACCGGTATTATTGGCGATGGTAAGTTCGTAATTTCGCTGTCAGCCAGTTGCTTTTAAAACGGTTATGTATTTAACACGGTTGGTGTCCATTTAACACAAATGTTATGTATTTAACACGGTTGGTGTCCATTTAACACAAATGTTATGCATTTAACACGGTTGGTGTCCATTTAACACAAATGTTATGCATTTAACACGAAATATTTCGCATTTTTTAACACAGTTCTAGAAAGGAATAGCTGGGTTTTGCTTAAAATCGTTTTTGTTAAAAAAACGCTTTAATTAAATGTAAAAAAGAATAAGAAGCGCATATTCGCATGCGTGGCAATCATGTATCCACGTGACCTGCGAATTGTTACAAAATCGCAGTGGATTGCCTGGCAACGACCGGTTGCCTGGTATACATGGACAATGGTTTTTCACAGTCAATACCCGAGCAATGATTATCCTACGTATGTTGGAAGCCTGAGCGAACTACAGCGGAATCAAGGGGTGAAGCGAAGTCAAGGGGAGTGGTTTTCGCAACACGACCTGGGTCACCCCTGCCCACTCTATTCAACCCAATGCATCGACGGCTCATTGTTACGAGGTTGTCATAACAACCAATGCATTGCCATGGCACCGACTTGGAATCTTTATCAATGGCCCATTACCCCCCGTGCGCGATTTTCGTGACTTCCGCTGAGGTTCTGCTTTAATCATCAGTTTTGTGAAGTTTCAGTTTTGTTCCTTTTTTATCATTCGGTCCCAAACACGTCACAAAGCTTGACCTTGATGGCGAATGGTATTGTTACGCAACGTTTCGAGTTAATGACTTTGAGCACTCTCGTAACTTATTCTTTATGAAATAATTTCAGATTCGCGGAAGAAGAACGATCAAAGCAACAGCTTGAATTACAGCGAGCTGCTCGACGAATCAGAGACGAGATCGACTCAAAGGTTGATGAGGGCGTGGCCATGCTCGACCAATCACACGGCGAAGCTATTGACCACATAACTGAGTTGTGTCGAGACCGGGATTCGAACCGGCGACAACTAGATACGTTAAAAGAGGTTCGTTTTGTGCGATGCACTTTTCTGACCTAATACACTTCTTACCAGAGTTGGATAAGTTGCAATTTGTAATCGGGCTGTTGCACTAATTTCATCTAATTGTACTTATAATTCAGGCGCTTCATTTTGTTTAATTGTGAATTACCAAAATTTTCAACCCAATTACAAATGCATTTTGCTTTCAACAACTTAACAGAGATCGAACAAATGCATGAACATAACCAGTGAAATACTTTCCACGTATCCTGCTGCAGCGTTACCGATTCATCGGCAAAATACTTTCACATATATGTAGTTTGGTGGTGTATAAGCATCTGCAGTGCTGTGGGGAGCGTAAGGCTGTACAACGATGTGCTGTGTGCAAGGCAGGAAGTTTTTCGCTGTTACTCCTAGTTTTGCAACTTCGCTGCAGTTTCAAGCTTTTTAACATTGAAGCATGGCTAAGGTTTGAAGTAATTTTAACAGATTATTCCCATGGAAGCTGACTCTTTAACATGCGACTGATGTGTCATTACTAATCACAACTGTTCACCAAACAACATTCTCCGCGCAGTGGATTATACGCGGAGATCTCGCGCGTGACTTTGCTTGAGATCTCGCGCGTGACTTTACTTGAGTTTATTTTATTCTTTCCAAAATATGTTGTTGATTCAACGCATTGACCTTCCATGTCACAATGGTTCCGTTTGCACTCCGTCTTTTACTTTCCCAGATCCAGAGATCCCACCCCTCCCCCTCACGAAGCAAAACATCTTCAAAATGTTCGGCAAGCAACATCAAAACTCTGCAAGAAGAGCTTCAAGCGAAGCAAGAGGAAATTGCATCACAAATAAGAAGACAGGTGTGAGCGAGTCACGCATGACTGGTCAGAGTAGAGCTGTGCCATTTTTCAACAAAGAAGCTTTTTTTCAGATGTCGCGTCACAGAGAACAATGGCAAGCACGGAAACTCCAGTCTGAAGGAAAACTTCGGTCGTTGAAAAGGAAAGTCGACAATTTGGATGAATTGGTGAGGAGGGCGTTGCTTGGCAACAAAAAAATTAATTTGAAATCGATTGTACTGTTTCAAGAAGATTAGCGACGAAGGATTGTTCTGGATTTCGTCATCACAGTAACTGCATCATATGTAGCAGAGCGTCACGTGACGTGCGTTGGCAGCTGATGACATCAGTTCTAGTTGATGACGTGGTCTCATGGCATAACCTACACTGGGGAATCTAATGAAATCATCGGAAAATCGAACTGAAATAAATNATTATAACGTTCGATCATGGNTAATGGCAAACTAAACTTTATCTCATCCAACTCAGTTTATTTGGTTCGTTGAAAAGNTTTCATAACATTTGCAGTTTACATNACCTTGCTTTATTGTGTACGTCGACAGTGGCAAGTAAAGCTCGTCTGTTTTAAGAAAATAGCGTTGAAGGCACAGTTTATATTTCCTTGTATNTTATCGAGTTGACATTAAAAAATGCGAGCTACTAGCTGCATGCCACGTGTCATATTTGTNCCACTAGCCGCATGCCACGTGTCATATTTATGTTGCGTGGAAGGGAGATGGTCTGAAACGTTTGGCTTTATTTCCATGCACCGCTTCATCCCTCAGGATGTGATGCAAAAGGCAACGTTTGTTTCGAGTACGGTCCTGCTGAGCTGTAACGTTTTACTTCACGCAGGGTAGATGTCAATGGCTTCCATCCAATCGCACTGATGTGTCATCAACTGTGTTCCGATGAACCCCCATCACACACCGGGGTAGAGATACAAAATAAATACCGCGGCTCTGCTGCAATGAACTGCGCTGAGCAAATATAAGCCTCATATTCTTTCAAACAAAATCCCTGTTTCGTTTTGATGTTGTATTTTCCTCGATACGTCATCACTCGCCAATGATATAACATTTTTAATGTTGTCCAGGTCAGTAACACATCTCTGGATTCTCTTTCCCATTCAAGAGGTCGTGACCTTTTACTCAATGACGACACACATCGTTTTGTTTCGTCAACAATGCAGGAAGAGAGAGAGAACTTAGTACCTGCTGAGAAAGATTTTTGACATTCCGTCCTTTTTTATGATGTCGTCACTGTGTTGCTGCAGTAATTCCTCACAAACTTCACGTCCATTTTTTCACTTATGTCTGCGATTTTTTGGTTGATTTAAGAAATAGTTCATTATTTTTATAACTTTGGCAACTGAATATTTCTTGAGGACAACGACATGAACGTTCAAGAGCAGGTGATCGTTGCCAGGACAACACAACAGGTTGTGAATTACTTCACTCTGTAGTTCGCGCAAAAATATTTCAAGCATTTTGAAAGTTGAGGCAGTGGGTAATCTGCGAATGGCTGTGACTTCATGGTTGCTGTGGACCTGACGTAACTGAAGGGAGGGAGTGTGGTGCAATTTTTAAGAACCTGGGGTCAAAGGAGTCAAACAGAGCAACCTTTGCAGACCTCTACTGTGGAACAGCAGCTTTTGTATTCATAAGAGAGTTCATGTTTATCGCATTCTTTGTGCGTCACTACTAAACAAGGGTGGGACAACTCGAGTAATTGTTTTCAAATCACTCGACTCCGAATCAATTGCTTCAAAAGAAATCGAATCTGCAATGGGTTTGTGGAAAGGGCATGTTAACAAAACCTTAAAGAAAATAGGTATTTCAGCCAATGTTTTTACACAGAATTCTGCACTCCTCTCATGTTTCAGCCACTATATCATCCTCCTCTACTCAAAATTTGATCAATCGATGCCAAAACGAAGGAGTCGAGAAGACTCATCAACAAGTTGATCGCTACTCGGAGGCAAAATCGCGAAAAACAATGCAAAGTAAATGATTAGACCTGAAGCTGAGTAGTGAGGCCGCATCGCTCGGGTTCAGCGGAGTGATCACTCACACTCGGCTACAAGATCCATGACTTGTCTCTGCTTCTAATGAAAGATAGGAACGACTCACAACCTGGGTTTGGAGTTCAAACCTTAATGTCGCAGAGTCCAACAAAATCCGGGCAATTGCAAACTGCTTGTCCGAGTCTGAGTCAAGTTGAAACGACGAAAAACTTTGTGTCCTAAGCAAAGTGCCTAACGCAAGATGATTAAATTCTTTCGGTTATAGAGCAAATTCACAGTCTAACGAAAAACTACCACCCAATTTAGACGAAGCGCTATGTCAGTTCATTCGACAGATGCTTTTCACCATGCGACAGAATTGGTGGGTACAGATATATGGAGTTTTTGTTTTCTTACCCAGTTTTACTTTGGAGGAAGTAGCGGGTTGTCGTGGGCCAGTTTGTTGAAAAATTAATAATGAAAACGCAGGAAAATCAAGGAAGAGAACAACGGCATGCAGGAGGCTTAGCTGCGCAGTTTATCAAGTTTTGCACGCCTTAGAATATCAATTACACGCTGGAATGATAATCGCTATACTTTGTTTCAGTTTTACGAAGAATTGGCGCAAATTTTTTTGAAAACGTCGTGAGAGATTATTTTAGAAAGAGTTTATTGGCAAATGCGACATGTTTTCAATGAAGTCTTGCAAAGCACTTGGAAGCACGACAAACGAATGAAAGTTGAACAACAGATAAGCGAACGCTCCCTGCAGCAGTCAGCAAGCCTGCGTTTTTTGCTCATATAAATCACTCCACAACACTATTGATTGTAAACTAGAATAACTCCGAAGTTAGCTACCGCATGCAGATGTCTAATTTACAAACACTGCACATTCTCACGTCACAAAGTTTTTCGTGCGTTGCCCAACGCAGCAGTGCTCTGTACTGTAAAGGTCATAATGACACTCAAAACTTTGTAATGTTCACAATCGCCAGCGATGGAGTGTGGAAACTTGGTCTAGGTCTCGAGACCCATTTTTGCAAGTCTCGGTCTCTAAGCTTTCNGGTCTCGAGACTTTCAATATTGCAAAGAACTCATGGCCACTATGAGTTCTTTGCAATATTGAAAGTCTCGAGACCTGAAAGAAATCATAGTCACTATATATTGCAAAGAAATCATAGTCACTATATGTTATGTAGAGACCATGAAGAAATGGTTTATTAAAATTTCTTTAATTCAAAGATTTTTTTTGTTGTATTTGCAGGCAAGAAGCAACCAAAACATGTCGGAAAAATGCCAGAAATTTGAAAAAAATTCAAGTCTGAAGTGATGAGTACATTTTTAAAAAAAATTTCGGCAAAATGCACAAATTTTGAAGTCTCGGTCTCAGTCTCGAAGTATTTGATGATTCTGTATTTTTCTCCGCAGACACGGCGTCCATAGTACAAACACACACTTTCTGTACAATGTAGGTTGATAAAAACATACAGGACAAAACGTTTCACAACGTCATAGGATAAGGTTGCCAGACGTCCTTGAGCGCCAAGGACTGTCCTTGAATTTGCTATCAAAACTCGTTATGTCCTTGATTCTTGAAAAACATCTTGTCCTTGAATATTTTCCGGCGTCCTTGAAAATTCTTGAATAGTTTTTAAATTGTTTATTTTTTAACTATTGATCACATTGAATATTCAAATATCAAGAATAAACAATGTAAATGAACAGAACAATGTGTAGATCTGTTTCATCTTCAGTTGTGTAGTAAAGCGGAAACTATTCAAGAACGGTTGTGTCGTCACCTGACTTTCTCATACGCCAAAGCTCGCTGAAAGGGTGAAAGTAGCCACGGGTGTCCGCAGAAATTATTCCAGGAGGGGGGCAATGTCGATATTTTACTTATCTTTTCCAGGTTGCCGATGTTACAATGCAAACGGATGTCCACAAAATTTTTGATAAACTGGGGCATATTCACACAAGTGAGTCTGAAATGGACCTGTACTATCATTAAATACGTTTGCGGTTCTCTCATTAGTCTGTGCTGATTGAACAGAACTCACTTCTAAAATCTTTTTGTCCGAATTATTTTCTACACTTCGCCTAACAAAAATGGCTTTTTATGTCATAAGCTTCATAATATCCACTTTTGAGAGCACTTTCTATAAATAAGTCATACAATCAACGACCAGATCTACATTAGTGGCGAAAAACCACGATAGTTAGACACTCTCGCAAAACTGTTTCAAACAATGAGAAATGGATCTGTATCTTGACACGACTATCGGACAATTTACTAAAATTAGAACACCGCGCAGGCGTAAAAACTGAGTAGATGAATTATGAAAACTCTCCACAGCCAATATAGCTTTACGCTTAGTACTCGCTCAGAAGTCAGAACTAAGCCTTATTCCCACAAGCCTTGCACAGAGGTATTTCTAATGTGGCAACCACTCCGCTGGCGTTGCGCTGAATGTGCGGTTCACCACGAACCAGGTCCGGATTAAGGGCAACGGGGGCAATTGCCCCGGGCCCTCCGCTCCAAGGGGGCCCCCGTGATGACATTTATTCGTTTTAAATAAAATATTCTTTTGAAAAATTGGCGTGATTCAAAAGAGGTACAAGAATACAAACTCTATATTCCGATGTTACTTGAGTATCATTAATGATTTCTCTGCAAGTTTGACTTTCTGCCAGTTTAAGTAATCGCTACTGAATACAAATATTTTCGGTTTTGTTCAATGCAAATATATTTGAATTTTACTTGTAACTTTTCCTAATAATAGTTCTTGTGGCATGGGTTTATCTACTCGTGCATCACGCCTACTGCACAAACGTCGCGAAAACGATACTACTTGCGTGCTTAAGCAGCAAAGCTAGTTCTGCTGTGGTTGCTGTTTAGTATCTACGATTCTGTAATTTTTTGTGCGGTCTGGAGGTAGCCGCTGCCGAACTGCGACCTTTGTTTCGTCATAAAGGTAACTTATGGTGGAAACGCAATTTTCCTCCGATGGCTACTATTCTTGCGTTACATCATAAACATACGAAACTAGTCAAGCCATTTACACCACATGTTATTGCGCGGTCCGTCAGAAAAGGTTATTGATCAGTCGATCTGTAGAGAGCAGAAAACGAGACTGCAGTGTTTAGCTGGCGGGATGCCGGAATTTGTAATGCCATCAGCAGCTAGAAACGGCAAAGTTTATAAGGAGAAAAAGCGCAAGAATCTGACAGTGTTAGTTAAAACGCCGCGACTGAAACGTTTTTTTTCCAGCAAAGCTTTAGCAGCAACGTGAAAAAACAGTGGCGTTAACCAGGGCACCTGAAAATATAGGTCAGTGCTTATCAGCAGGGGTTCCGCAAAACATGTCGTGGGATTCGGTGATTTTAATGGTTCCGTGAGGGTTCCTCGTTTTTAGGGGAAATGATTTCTTGCTTCAGTATGTTGATGTGTCATTATGAAATTTTTTAGATCACCGTGCCGCATTCAGACTCCAAGTATACAGTAGGCCAGTTAGTTGTACAGGAGGTTGAGTCCAGATGGCGGAAGAAGAAATATTGATAGTTGATAAGTCACTTAAGCACTGTCTGTGCACACTGCACCAGTAACAAAAATCAGCACGCATTGATGGTATTTAATGGAAATCGATTTCGCCATACGGCATCTTCAGT
>JGI24158J21664_10001194_pt1 | contig 28362 bp, 19 predicted proteins | sample Ectturendosymbi3_FD_21664 | JGI IMG/M metagenome (IMG submission 21664) | reverse complement strand
GTTAATGTTGCAGATTAAACGGCACTTGCCGATGTCGTTCGAAACTCTCACGGGAGAGTTCCCTCGAGGTCCCACAGAAGGGAAGCCGTCAGGGGATTTCCCACAGAAGGGAAGCCGTCAGGGGATTTCCACGCTTTTTGTAGAAAACAACTTTCTGTGTTACAGAGTGGTTGGTGAAGCGCCAGACAAAACTGCTTTTTTTGAAACATTTTTATTTTGAAACGCTAAAAAACAGTATTTTGATAAGTGATAACTGTTGATTGTGAATTAAAGACCTTAATCTCCATCGAACCGCATGTTTATTTAAAAGCAACTTAACAACATCTTATGATTTGAAGGAAATCAAATTTGATTTTCTGAAAAATTTGTCTTCATCCTCAGTAGAACAACAATTTACCAAAAGTAAGTAACATTTGTCTGAGTCAAACATTTTGAAATGAGTATTGGCGTCAGGCTACAGGGCCAGTATAGAAGCGCAGTTTACTTGAGTCACCAGGGATACATGCATCAAGCGTTTCAAATCGCTGCCGGAGGCCACGTTTTCTGGTTCATCAAAATTAACAACACGCAGCAGGAACTGTTTGGTGTGTTCGTGCACATTTAAGCTCATGGAATTTCCGCGTTCTTCAAATCTGCTGATGAGGTTGCGCTTAGTCAATCCAAACATAGGTTCCATCACAACCATAGTCTGTTTTTCATTTTCCTTGAGCAGAAAAACAAAAAACTGGTTCAGGCGCGAAATTTCCTAAGAGGTCACGTGCTTAGCTAATTCCTGACGTCACCTGTTTGTTATTCACAATGAACTAAAAAAAATTTGTTTCGCGCATGAAAGTATATCTTAAAGATGCAAAGAATTTGTATTGCGCTTCCAGCTCACGAATAACATAGGAAAAAATTGTTTTCCCCAAAAACTAGTCAGAAAACCTATACAACCACTTAACAAATACTGAACACTTTCGCCTTGTCTCTCGTGAAGCGATGGGTACAAAACGTTCAGTGTTGGTGGATAGAGCTTAGAAAAATGTCAGATTAAATCACAAATCGATAAAATCTCTATTGTGCGATGGCGTTTTATTTTGAGGAATCGAATACTTTTTGGTATTGATCATTCACAGTTTTGGCATAGCATGTATAATGAGTGATAAACCATGCCGTAGGTATTGAAAGGAACTGCACAAAAATACTTCACTTTGTAAAGCCCTTCCTGGACTGAAACAACCTTAANGTTCATNCAGGCCAAAGTGCTGTACAGTAAGAATTCAAATATTTTTTTTGCCGATTTAAGCATTGGAATGTTACTTCAAAAATTTTCTTTTCGCACTACAATTGCCCTTTGCACAATCACCGGTGTTTCTGCTTTTGTTGTAATGCAATGATGGTCTTTCATATTTTTGTTTTGATGATCAGATTTTATCCACTCTGTCATAATATGCTTGATTGCCATGAAAGGTTTATCGAAAGAATTGATGCTTGTTTATCACACAGAGTATTTCATGTCTTCCCAAACTCTTATGCGATCACCTCTTTCAATATTCAGAAAAATCTTCGAACACCCTTCACGTTTGACAGAGATCAACAGTCCACAAAATTTATTTCGAAGATTTTATTCAAACATTAATCTTAATTTNTTTCACTCAATAGCAAACAACCAAAAACATTTGTAAGATTCCTGAATTAATCAGTTTAATGGGTGCGAATTCTTCTTGCTGATTTTTCGTTTTGCTGCCTAGCAAGTTAAACTGTGGCTCAGTCTTCGTCAACGCTATAATCAATGTGGTTTCAATGTTAACACTTAAACGGTATCTTGTTTTGGTGTTAGCCAGCATTGAAAAAGCAGACTAACACAAATATAACATATGGCAGGAGTGCACTTGCTACTAAAGTTGGAAATTCTGTTCTAGCGCTAAGCCAAAAATTGCAAAATTGTTTTCCGGGAAATTCTAACTGGAAGTTCGAATCTGAAGATAGTTCAACCAGTTCTTCCTGAGAATTTTAAATAGGTGCTGACTGCTTCGTTCTTGTACAGCAATTGTTTTTTCGCTTGATGTTATCTAAATCTGGATCAAAATACTTTTGAAAATTTTCAACAAAGCTGACAAACGGTTAAATATAGAACAGCTTCATCATATCATATACCGCAACACTGTTGGCGAAAATCACTTCTGCAAATAAAAATATTTCGAATCGTTTTCAGTTTTTTTCTACAAATGTATGTGTTTTTCATAAACGTTTCAATTTAGGATTTCAGTGTAAAAATATTGATGTTTTCTCACTTGAGGGTCAAATTAATTCCGTTAAAGGTTTTTAACCAAATCTGATACATAACGTGATTTCCACAACCAGCTTTCATTAGAAATGTAGTTGACCAACTTAGAATTTTTTTGTTACACAAATTATGACTCCCGTTTACAACATTCATAGATTTGCTTTTCGACAGCCACTTTATTTGGCAATGTAGTAAAAGTGCTTTATTGTCCGATATCATTTCATCACAAATATTTGCAAAACAACGGATTCTAACTGCAAGGCTTTAAAATTAAATTGAAAACTTTCACAGCATCTGGCAAAGCTGAATTTGGATCAGACGAACCTTGTTGGCTACTTAGACCTCGCCATAAATCATAGAGTGTGTAAATGTCCTGTAATGGATGCATCACTTACAGATCATACTCTAGCTTGAAATTCGGCTGCACCCCCTTTTATTTTATTCCTGCGCTCCGACACAGCCCTTCTATTGCATCCTCATATCTGTGAAAAAATTGTCAACTTTATGTGAAACAACTATGACTGTGCTTACAGTGGTTCACCTTTCCAACCGGACTACCCTATTCCTAAATATATTGGCTTGGGGACCACATCGTCTGCGATTATGTCATTTGTCAAAGTGTTTGTTGTTGTTGTTGTTTGTGCATATGATGGTTACAAGGAAACAATTTGGCATTTCTTCCGATGACCTCCTTATTTTCACTGGGGACCCCGTAAAGAACCACTGCCGCAGTACTTTCAAAGTCGTTGTCAAAAAAGTAAATCGTTTTTGTTGTCGTCATTCTAAATCTAAATGTATCTACAATGGGCCAAGGCCAAAAGATTTACCTCATTTGTAATCTCTGTAGATTCATCAGGCTGAACTGGAAATTTACAACTTTCTTTCATTAGTAGAATGAGTTGCTCGCGTTGGTCTTCGCTGATTTCGGAAATGCGTTTTGGCACCATAATGTTCAACAAAGGAAATTTTCGCATTTCATCGGCTTCGTTTATGCCGTCAACAATATCAGTTTTTGAGACTAAGTGCAACGGATAGAAATTCTTCCCCAATACTGTACGTTTTCTTACTTTTCCAATCGGCAAAGAGTCTTCAAAAGATGCTATTGCAAAATTCTCTGAATTCAAAGACTCACTTTCAAATGATTGTCTTAATCATTGTAACGTTTCTAATTGTGCGATTGAAAAGCTTAGCATGTGTATTGCAACATGAATTGCGCTTTGTGGTTAAATCTACCAACCATTTTTTATTGCACTTGCGCGTTTTCGACAAGACGGTCTCGCAAACTGCCTCTTCAGCTGCTTGAAATCATTTTCTGCAATATTATTTTTTTGGTCTTTTCAATCAATTATCCATTAAGTCTTTCTCCTTTACTTTCTCAATAATTCGTACGCACAATCCTTACGCTCACATCTGTTTCCAAAAATTTAGTGACAAAACTGAATTTTATAGACATCCGCCTCCTCAGACGTGAGCAAGTGTTGACGGGACAGGTACAAAAATAGGAATTACGAGAAAAATATACGGACAATGTTGTGACTAAGCCAAAATGTTGTCGTGTGACTTAGCTCCAAGCGGAAGAATCTAAAAAAAGTGCATACCGAGACGATCCAAATGAGCAATAAACATCTCGAAGCAACGTCCAATAATAAAGGACGACATGGCATCCAAGGGAACCAAAGATTTGCAAACTGGGGTGATCATTCCCATTCACAAGAAGAGAGACAAAAGAGAATGCATTAACTAACGCCGAATCTCTCTCCTCCTTTGTCTCCCTGGAAAAGTGAATTCCAAGTGCCTTGAAAAAAGAAGCCGCTAGATATTTGAACCGAACAATGGTATATTCTGTGCGAATTGGACAAACAGACACAGCCGAGACGACGATGGTGTCGCCGTTGGAAACCGCAGGACCAACAGTTTGCTTTGTGCGGACGATTTGACACTGAACAGGGTCTCCAACATACATTTGATCAGTTTGCAGCTGCGCGCAACCAAGCGATAATGAAAGTTGGCGGTAAAAAGACCGCGCTATTACGTATCTCCAGAAACTCAAGGCAGTGTATCCCTCAAATAAGCGGCAATACACTGCAGAAAGTTCAGAAGTTCACGCATCTTGTGGCGGTATTCACGAGTGGCGGAAGNCGGAAGAAGGAGCTTGATTAACGGGTTGGTAACGCAAACGCAGTTCTCCGTGAGCTTTGTTGATCTGTGGTCAGAAAGCAGCAANTTTCAAACACCGAAAACCCTTCAGTTTTTCAAATCGGTCTTTGTGCAGATCCGCAACTATGGTCATGAATCTTGGGTAATCACTGAAAGATTAATATCTCAAATGCGAGCGTCATAGATGGGATATCTACGAGGAGTATTCACGACGTGACACTTCACGACAAAATGCACAGCTGTGAAATTCGTAAAGGCCTGAATATCGAGCCATTTCTCTTCCGAATAGAGAGATACCAGCCACGACAGTTCGGTCATGTGCTCAGACGAAAGATATTCGAGGCAGGTCCTACTGGCTTCATCCATGGGAAAGTCGCCCAGAGTTCGACCAAGGACCAGGTGAAGTGGTTACATGATTCCGACCTTTTTTGACCCCGCTAGGAGTAGAGCCTGCAGAGCGACCAGAGATTGTTGAAAACCGTGAGGCATTTCGAGTCCTCCTATGGCTTCTGGCCCCGTGTCCCTTCTGATAGAAACGTTTGTATGAAAATGAAGGAGTGAATGGTCGCACTGAAATATTGTTGTTGTAGATGCTGCAACTCATTTAAGATTTATGTTTTCAATAGTTTTAATAATTGTGCTTCCAAAGTTGAAAAATGTACAATTCACTTAAATGATGTACAGTACTTTCCACAATGAGGATAAGCGACCATCAAATTTTTGAATAAGAAATCAATTTCACATAAAATTACGCATTTTCAGTCCTTATTAACTGTGTTTATTTCAATTATGTTCTATGTGTAAAATTGATGTGCTCCTTGCGGCCTTCTCATTGGTCGTGCAACCAATCACTGGGAGTGATCACCATTTTTTGGGGTAATTTGACAACCACCATGTTTGAGGGGAAGTTGTGGAATATTTTGTATTTTGCGACAGGTATAACTTAGAAAACCCCCCAATATTTGGCAATACAGTTTTCTGTGCAAACAGATTTCTAGAAAACTGTTTGTCGCCGAATATTACTGCTATCACACAACCCGCTTTAAGGGAGAAGATAACAGCAGATTTGCTATATCGTTAGACTTGGTTGCATTTGACGTTCCTCTCGGTTGAGCTGTGGCACCGGAAAGGTTTAAATCTTTGTCTCCAAGAACGTCAAGGACAAAGTATTAAAAAACTATAAAATCAAAGAAGAAATAAAAATTATTAGATGCAGCCGAAAATTTTGACTTTGCCTAAAGCGCAACTCACTGTTCACCAATGACTTTATCACCGCCCAACAAAGGAACATGTGAATTATTTCACTCATTACTGGTTGAAACCTTAAAATTTCTGAAAAAAGTCTGCCGGTGTTTATTTTCAAATGGATACTGTTAAAATCTCGCAAACTGATACTTTGATCAGATTTTTAAATTTCTAACGCCAGGTTTTGATAAACATTTGTATTTGGTCGAGATTGCGGAGATTTTGTGCATGTTGTCGTATTGCCAAGGGTTAAATTGTGGAGACGCTGATTGCTGCCCCAACAGCTTGGGGTGGTAGACGTGCGCATATTGTAGCCAGGCTCGTAATCAGCTTAGGACACCAGGCGATGGGAATAGCTTTATGAGAGGGGCCAAAAATTTTTAAACTATATTCAATAGTTTCAAAGTATGTCCAACACATTTTTCCAGGGGGGATAAACCCCCTCGTTACAGGCCTTATTGTAGCTAGAGTCGAACGTGCCGTCCTAATCCTTCACTTTATCAGCCCTTAACATAGTGGTAAGTTCGTTTCCTTGCTGGCAGATCTGTAATTCGACTTTTCAACTAGTCTTACTAAGACCTTGCAAATTGGCGCTGATAGCATTTTTACCGCGGGGAAAAACTACGGGGACTATCCAGAATCCAACAAAAATTGAGTCAAATGATACCTGACATTGTAAACAGTCGTGGAGCTACAAGACCACTGTAGTTATAATGCGCCATGGAAACATTATCTCAAAATAAGTCCTTTACTTTGATTACGATGAAGAGTATTATTCTTGTTGACGGACTCACTGTGCTTTGTTCAGCTGATGGTAGTTGGTAGTTGTGATCTTTGCTGGCAGATGGTAGGTGGTAGTTGTGCAAATGGTAGTTGGTAGTTGTGATTGTAGTTGGTAGTTGGGATTGTAGTTGGTAGTTGTGATTGTAGTTGGTAGTTGTTATTGTAGTTGGTAGTTGTGATTGTAGTTGGTAGTTGTGATTGTAGTTGGTAGTTGCGATCAGCAAACAGTAGTTGGTAGTTGCGATTCAGCAGACGTTAGTTGGTAGTTGTGATCAGATGGCAGTTGTGATTTTTGCTAGTTAATGCTTAGCGTCCTTGATGCGCCTTATTGATTTGCCTCAATATGTTTGCAGTACTTTAAACTACGGTGAAAAGTGCTGTTCTTGTTTACGGACTCACTGTGCTTTGTTCTGCAGATGGCAGTTGTGATTTTTTCTGGAAAGCTTAGCGAGCTTGATTCGCCTCGATATGTTTACAGAGATCATATTTTAAATGACTAGATCAGATTTTGAAGCAAGGCCGTTATTCCGGTTGTGCAGCATTTGCAACGAGGTGGAAAATCACCTTGTCAGCGTTTCTCGTTTCACTGCCTTATATGGATCGTAGTTTGGAAGCTACTTTAATCCGTGAGTCAAGAGGTTCCCTCACTTCTAACACGACTATCGCTGCAAATATGTGGTAATGAAAACTTCCTTTACGTTTATCTCGGAATGAAGATAAGCCTCTGCAGTTTAAGTCAGCATATCTTCTTACATTTATAACCACATTACAAACACTGCGTTCACACTTATATCAAATTTTTATTGATTGAACTGACGATGCGGTGTGTCAGGGAGTGGAGATTATCAGGAAACCACGAAGGACAAGAAAGCACAAGATGGTTTTACAATTTCAACATTTTTCATGCTACAGTGATCAACTATATGAGTTCTTCAACAGTCAAAGGACTTGTACAAACCTATCGTGGTTTCGTGGTTTCCAAAAAGCTCAGAAAGTTTCCTGCTTTGACGCTAAAAAACTTTCACCACTCAACACAATTTCTGACAAGGCAGGTAGTTCTAGTTTTTTCAGTACGGAAGAAATTTTGTTTGCTGACAATATTTCCAGGTGATCTGTTCAGCCTGTTGCTGCTTCTTAGAGTCAAAAACGGAGTTTTTTTCTCGCAGCTCTACGAAGAGCCAAACATTTTCGAACAATCTTGCGAGTCTTGACAATTGTTATTCAGGATGCTCTCGGTCGCTCAAACGACACAACAAACGAAAGTAAAATGTAATATACGTCTTAAAATTGCAGGGAGGGTGAATCCTTGTTTTATCGATAGTCAGTATGCTAGCTCCACGGTACAGTACCGAACAACACTGTGTGAACCTGGTATGCATATAACAATATAGCGCTTACACCCTTTTCAACAGAAATAACTCTTTCAAAAAAATATTATCAGAACAAAAATAGTTCAACTTGTTATTAATCTAACAATCTTCCCAACATTATAGTGAATATATTTCCATGAAAGGTTTTAATTGCATTCGAGGTTTAGATTTTGCTACCTTTGCCGCTAAGTGTCGTTGTAAAGGGTGAACATACACTTTCGCCTGTTGTCTTTTCCAACAAGATAAGTACAACTACCTGCACAGTGGCGATCAGTTGTGATGAAAAGGTTGCTGCAAAGAAACTGTTTAAATATCTTGTGCATTTTCCCAAGACAAAAGCATCTATTCTAATCTATTTGGTGCCCAGGTGTTTTGCAATATACATGGTTCCTTTATGATGTTTCGAGATAACAGCAATGAACTGTCGTATGAATGCAACAGGCAAAAGTTTGGTTAAGCTCTTGATTCCATAAGTAAGTCGATAGTTCTTGAGTTTGGCCGTAAGTCTGTAAATTCGGAAAAAGCAGGGTTGCTAGTTTGTAAGGCATGATTAGTCAAAACAACTTTTCTTTGATACTAATTTACCGCATGAAAAAACAAACCAGTTTTACTGTTTGCATAAACACCTAATCCTGCTCTTCATGCATGCACAAAAACTTGTTTGAAACCGCAACTGAGCTGCATGATTGCTGGCTGCGGAGTGCTGGCTGCGGATTGCTGGCTGCGGATTGCTGGCTGCGGATAGGAGTTGCGCGATCGGCGTAAGCTAAATATCTGTAGCGGGGCAGAGTTTGAAGTGTGGTTCTCTGTACACTGTATATCTTGCACTAAGCGTGTTCTCAGCAAATGCGCGTTAAGATGGTAATTCCACCGTGTGCATATATCGTTGTCCATTGACAAATTTGTTGTCACCATACGAAGGGCTGGCGAAATCGCTTTTAAAGACTTTAGAGTTAAAAAATAAAAAAATGGTGAATCGCACCTTGTAAAATCGTGTGATAAAACGTACAGCATGTCAAAAAAATCTTCTATTGTATGCTCTTTAGTGCCATCCTATGGATAGCTAAATTGTTCAAACAAGTCGTTTGGAAAGTAGAAAGGGCGACAAAGCAAACATTCCAACTTGCTTCATGTGGCACTGAAAAAGACTTGTTTGCGTGAAAAAATGTTCACAAGTTTCAAAAACGCCTCAGTCAATCGATCAGAACAATGGCTAAGATTGATGCATCGCGCAGTTGTAAAGTGTTTTGTCGTAAACAAATCTCCTGGTAACAGTTTTTTTGTGTTTTAACAGTCATGGTCTTGAACTTTGATTATAAGTCTCACCAACAATTCATTACATGCATTATCATCGCAAAAGCCTATGTAGTTGGGTGTACAGCGCGTAACATTAAAGTAAATGTTTCAAGGCTCCTGGTTGGTGGGTTTAAGCGATCGATATAATTGTCGTAAACTTACACTAGCATCTTGAGTAAAGCCACAAACAATAAACAGCAATCGTACCCAGCAAAATGCCAAGATCTCCACACGTAAGCGTTTTTTCATTATTCATTGGGTAGTCTATTCGTCTCTTTTGTGCCGCGAGAATATAAGAGAAATTCTTCAATACATGATCTTCTGTTGCAGGCAAAAATGTTAACTGCACCTTCCACACTACATGAACGGAAATGTTTCACGTGCAGAAGAAATGTAATAGTTACAGGTGGACTCATAGCCCGGGGTCTCCATCAGGCTGAGGTTTCATGTAAACGTTCTTCTTGAAACCGTTAATTATTAGTCTGAAACTCACCGCCACTCTGCCGACTGTAAGTGGCTTTAATCAAAATCTCACGCCCACCGGTCGATGGTTCAACTGGCTGTTGAAAATGAACAAGCGAGAAAATTCGGATTTCAACAATTTTAGTGAAATCTCGTGACCTCAAGCCGCAAACCGTTAGACAAGCACGAAATCGTAATGAAACCGGTTGAGCAAGTCCGAAAATGATTAGAACTGCTGCTCTCTCCATAAGACGAAAACGCTACGAATGAATCCAGAATCTTGGCATTAATCTGAGGACATTCGAGATTGGAGTAACTTTGTTCATCACCCTGTTCATCACTAGTGTGGCGTTCAAAATTTCAAAGACGTTAATTGTCGAAATATACATGAGCTGCATTATGGAACCGAACTGATTTTGTAAAAATAATAAAACTGTTAGGCTTTTCCTAAGATGACTTACGATTAAGCCGAAGTGCTGCATCAAATGATGATCTATCTCAGTGCTTTTTGGTACTCTCGCAAAGTTGTTGTAAAAATGTCTTAATGCTTAGATTTTAAGTAAGTATCCGGAAGTTTTGAGTTTAACCAATGCACATTATAAAACGAAAAAGTTTTGAGTTTAACCAATGCACATTATAAAAAGTGTTTCTTCAAATGGGTAAAAAATTGCACATTCGGAATCACCATGGCAAAGACGTTATGTGACTATACTCCTCAAGCACAAAATAATTTCCACTAGAGAGACATCTAAGCATTGGCCAGATTGAAAATCATATAAAAAGATGGTTGTGGTGCAAATGCAGTTTATCCAGCGCAAGCAATTCAATGAGACAAATGTAACTTAAAACACTTTTCAAAGACTTCAGTTTTGAAACATTTTTACTAACTGCTTCCGCGGGTCACTGAAAACGCTGTGGTGGGCCACATGTGGCACGCAGGCCTGTAATTGCCCACCCTACGCAAGAAGATGTCAAACTTTGCATTATTCGCCACAAATTGGTCCCTAAATTTTCCAATATTGTTACGTCTTCATAGCCACACGGAACCGAGTAGACCTTGACACACATGGCACGAACAAGGAACACACAGATACATGGAAGCACACGAGCTTGGATATGTGGCGGTACTAAATATGCGTAGGCATTGATGGGTTAACACGTTTTTTTGAAAGAACACAAGCATAGTTCAGCAACACTACCAGAAAGCACACACACAGATGGCGCCAACACGGTCTCTAGCACCGCTGCGTAGTGCTGTGATAAATTTTACGAAGTGCAATTCATAAAAATGTATGCGTGAGGGGAAGATTGCGAAGTACCAGGGGTCATGTGGTCTGCAGACCTAACCAGGCTGAGCTATGTACAGTGTAAAAGGAGAATCACTTGGTTAATAATAGTAAGTAAAAGTCTGCAGCTTTGAGCAGAAGGTTTTATAAGCGCAATGCTGTCATAATATTTAATGGAAGAAAGCTGGGATGCAGGCAATTTTAGGCCACCAGAAGAAATTGGTTCAACTTTGCCACACAACATTTTGCAGTTTTTGCATATATTGCAAATATTGGTTATAGCTTAAGATAGCAATTCGTCACGAAAGCTGTAGTGCTTCAACGTGTGTCACAAAATAGCAGGCTGAGAAAAAGGCGCGCAATCGCTTGTTCGCGAAATATTTTTGAAGTCGGTGCGGTGACTCATGCATGGGTATGGAAATTTCTTCATTGCTCGCTAGATACACGATTTGCAATGATCGCAATGCGATTGAAGACTACAGCACTCCAATACATTATACGAGAGTTTAATGTAGAAAATACGATCGATTTGTAGTGAACGCTACAAAAGCCAATGAAGTAAGTGACGACAGCAAATGCCTCTATTCTCCTAGAAATAGCAGAATAGAATCGCCGCATTCAAACAGATAAAAGAATACCATCAGTGTTTCTAACACCCGATTCCGATTACCAAAGCGTAGCGATCTTACACAATCATCGAACGATAATAATTCTTTACAGTTTTATCGCTTATACCTTGCTATAGTGAAGCTAGCTTGTATGAAGGAATAATATCGTCTTTTGAATCTTCCAATAAACGGCAGATAATTTTAAAGTGAACATTACTCGCGATGTTCATAATTCAATGCGAAAGCACAAAACAAGACCAGACTCCAGAGGTCTCAAGAACACACTTGGAATCAGAGATATCAAGAACAAGAAGCCCTCTGGGCAAGACGGCATTTCCCCGAGATTCTGAAAAGTGGTGGCAAACCTCTCCTAATCTTCCGCAAATTCACGAACTGCTGGAATAGACACTGTCTTCATGGCGATTTCAGAGACACTAACATTATTACTCTATACAAGAACCAGCGCGATCGTCAGTGTTGCAACAACGCTTCTGTGAATTGCTGGGAAAGATTTTGCTCGTCTCTAAGAGTCGGGCAGATTGCTGAAAGAATTCTCCCTGAGAGTCAGTGTGGCTTTTGCCTCTGTTGCGATCGGAGAAGTCCAAGCGGCATGTACGCAAAGCTTCGCACTGTGGCAGCAAGCAACAATAGAGCTCACCCGACGAGATCACTCTATTATTGTTTGTTCGCGCAACATATATATATTGTTCTTCCTCGCATACATCCCGTTCGTGGTGTATCACACAATCAACGTAACGCCACCGGAGAGGTTGCAACACCCCTCTAGAAATATGACTGACATGGTGTTCCCACTTAGATAGCTCCAAGAGAAAAGCATTCAGCAATCTCGCCAGCAGTACGAGGCTTTCATAGACCTGAATAAAGCCTTCGATACTGCGAACCGTCCGGCTTGTGCAGCATACTCAAAACTGTTGTGCTGCCATGAAACGCTGCTTTCCGATCTTCCAGCGTTCCGCGAGAGCATGAAGGCAAGAATCCAATTTGATGGCTCCGCGTTTAGAACTTTTCAAATTTGCAGAGGGGCCAATCAGGGCTGCGTCCTGGCCCCGCCCCTATGTTGTTCAGCATATGAAGGAAATTGCCGTAATATCACTCGGAACACCTAATCCACCGCGCATTCGCATCAACGGCTCACTACTTAAAAACTTGTCAACAAGTTCTCGCATCTGGGATCTGCTGTCAACTCGACGAAACCAAATAACGAATTGGAAAGCCTGCGACCAACTTCGGACAATGCGTTCTCAGGTTTGGAACAATCACCACGTCACCATCAAGTAAAGATCAAGGTCTACACCGCGTGTGCCGCCCTGAGTGTTCTGCTATACAGCAGAGAGACGTGGTGCACATACCTTCGCCAAGAAAGCCGGCTCAATGCATTACATTTCAGATGCCTTCGCTCAATGCTTGCTGTCTCATGGAAGGAACATGTCCCTACCTCTACCATCCAGCATGTCAACGGCCAATGCGACCTCATCACCATCACGAGGCAGCGACGTCTGCACTGGCTGGGCCACGTCCATCGTATGGGGGATGGTCGCATGCCCACGGATATCGTTTTCGGCGAAATCCATAACGCGCCTCGTCGAACTGGCTGAACCAAACTGCGCGACAAAGATGCCTACACGCATCAGGGGCGGGTTGGTTGTGTGGGACCTCTGGCTGAAACTAAGAAAGGGGCCCTTTCTATATATGTGAAACCGTCGTTAATAGGGAAAAAATAAATGAACAAACTGAAGCATTTGTATGTATTTGTGCTATTGAAACAAAAAACCTTGAGCAAAAAAAAAAAACGAATCACTAACTAATGTGGACGTCACAATATGAACGAAACTCATTGATTTCATGTCTTCATTTCTTGCTGGAGACTTGAAACCATATTGGTAAAAAATATAAATTGGCACTCAGCAAAATTCTTAACTAAAAGCACATCTTGCGACTTACTAAAGTCGTAAATCGAATGAGTCATTGAGTTCAGCGTGAGCAAGCTTAGAGTTACTTGAACGAAATGTAAACAGAACTAAGACGTACTTGATACGGTTTAATTTGTGTATCAGTTAACGTTTTAAGAACTCGATATCTGCCGACTTTTCTTTTTATTATTGCGTTTATTCTGTTTTAAGTCAGTTATCAAGAATTGTACGAAATAATGGCGATTCACATAAAAGTACTATGTACCAAAATGCCCAAGCTTGCTTCTTAGAAGTAAATAGTACCAGAATTAGTATTAAACTACCTATTGACATTGTTTAGGGTGAAAGGTCTTCACTCCCACACGCAACGCGCTAGACTGCAAACATGCATCGCAGTAAAAAATAATACACAAATACATGAAAGTACACGAGAATATCCACGTGGTGTATATATCAACTCTGGGAGTCCTGCCTTATAACATCATGATTTATTATCCTAAGCTAAAATGTAACTACTTTCACCATTGTTGAGAGACTTGACACCACTTAACAAGTTCACAACTTCCTTGGGACTGTCTGCAGGACCAATGTTCAAATGACGTGAATACTGCATGCGCATCGGAAAACAAGCGGATGGAATACCTTAATTTTTATACCTTGGAGAACCAACTTGTTAGTGAGTGTGGGCCAGACTACACGCCAAAGAATCAACTACTTTTATGTCAACGAAGCAATTTTAATGAGTGAGCACAGAACGCCTACTTATTTGTTCCAAGTGGTGATGGTATCTTTTACAGTGTGTTGTGTTTTTGAGTATTGTTCACATATTACAGGGGCCCTTAAATGTTGGGGGACCCTGGCTGTAGCCCAGTCAGCCCCCCTTAATCCGCCACTGGCCCGCATGACATGGCGAGCTGCCAAATCTCTCCACAGTTCTGGGAAACACTTACAGTTGATTGCAACAGATGGCGTGCCTCTCTGAGTGACGGTTATTTTTTGTCAACTACAAACAATGCAGCAGAAATGGGGAAGCGCAGAGCTCTTCGTTGTTAACGACGGGATGAGCCATAGTAGTAGTATACAAACACTTTGACTCAATTTTCCCCTTCTCGGCCACGATACGTAACAAACTGATTTCTGTTGTCAACGTTCATCCTCCTTTACGCTTTTCTTTCCCCTACATCGAACCGCTAGATGTCTATCATGTTCTTATTTTCTATAAACCTCGATGAAATGAACAACCTCCCAAATCATTTGCTTTATGCTTGCGCACAGTCTTTTGTTGCAGTTCTCAGTCTTCTACTTAAAATTTATTCTGCTCACCAGTCGTTACACTGCCACATGGACAGTATGCTTCAATAATTGCCCCAACATAGGTTACGTTCGCTAATGATGTTGGGATTTACACACCTCTTTCCATTCTTTCCTGTTTTGTCAGGTTTTTGATAAACTGTTACATAAACATCGTTATCTTACCTTTTATCGAAGAACCTACTTTTCACTGTCGAATGTGTCGCGATTTACCCGCATACAGTACCTAGAAGAAGATATACCTGAAAGAAGACACTGGCTACTCACCACGAGTTATTTATTGTAATATTTTAAAAACTTTGACGAAGTACAGTAGTTCATTTACCTTTCCTGTTCAAATTGCGTCAATTGAGTGTTGCCTGTTTTTATCGTGCTCTTCTTCGGCATTACATTACAGGTAGGTCTCAATTTGTCACGCTGGCTAGCTCCAGTTTCAGTCTGTTAACACTAGTTTTGGGGTCGTACAAAGCCCTTGGGTCATTGATTTTCTGATATTAGTTTTTAACAATATCACCGCCACTATAAAATTGTGATTTTCTCTACGTTCAGACAAAACCATCCTATCACATTGTTCTTTTAGAAGTATACGACCTGCGTGGAAAAGATTTTGTCTATCGACCTCAAACAGCTGAATTCATGCGATGAGTAACGGCAAATAATTGATTCGCCGCAGACTCGTGGTTCACATTACAGGCACAATTGATCTGTTTCTATTTGGCCATACCAAGTTACCATTGGGCCATCTGTCCGAGTATTTGAGTTAGCTAGTGCATGCTTCAACCTAGGTACGTTCTGTCTCAGCATATAGGATTTTGTTCATTAAATCTTTTTTTCTCTCAGGTTTGATTTCAATCGCAAGCACTGCTGTTTTGTCTGTTTAAATGTTTTATTTTGCTGTGTGCCGCAACATGTGTCCGTTTAACAAGTTGTTAAATTATGGGCAAATGACTCTTTCAGGATTCGGTTACACAGCACCTCCATCAGCCGTAGAACGAACTACATGAATTGACATGAAATTAAGAGTTATTTTGTCAGGCAAGGTATGCTAGTGAAGCACGTCGGAATCAGTGGTGTATGGTGGTCATTGTTACTGGGTGTGCGCTGTTTGTGACGTCAGATTCACATTTCAGATCCAACATTTTGGCGAAGTATTTTGACACATGCATATCATTCTACAATCACTCTCCTTATTCATTGTTTTATAACTTAATACCTGTATGTCATTGTATTGGCTTGAAACTATCGGCGCTCCAACTTAAAATGCAGGTACAAAATATACTCAACGCTACGACCAAGCAATTACAACTGCCAAAATATCACGTTAAAACCAAGGAGTAAAACACATTCAGCCCTACCACAGCGCAGGTCACAATTGCAAAAACAGCCTGAACGCATATCGCTTTGACTACGAGCAATCGAGCCCTGCAGGTGTGCGCCTGGAATAGCGCACACCCGGGATTGCCAGATCGAAACAACAAGGGAGTAAAACAAAGCCCTGGAACAGCGCAGGTCACAACTGCAGAAACAGGCTGCTGTTATGGCGCGTGCCTTGTCGATTACGAGTTTTTGAAGCCCTGCAGGTGTGCGCCAGGAATGTCGCACACCCTGACTTGTGAGCAGTGGCGTAAGCAGAAATGTTTCATGAGGGTTTCATTCAGTGGCATATGGTGGTCATTTGTATTTGGTGGGCGCTGTTTGTGACGTCACAATTTGACGTCATATTCGTGTTTCCAAGCCAACGTTTTGGGTAAGTTTGTTGACATAATATTGCATATTCTTCTACACGCATTCACCTTACTGTATGCGTCATTGCACTGAACATAAAACTATCAGCGCTCCATATCAGGCTATCGGAGTCAAATAAACTCAACGCTACGACACAGCAGTTCATAACTGCAAAAATATCAGGCTGCGCGTTAAAACAGGCCAGTAAAACACACTCATCACTGCGTCAGAACAATTTACAACAGCAAATTGAGGCTGCGCTACATGTCTTGTTCAATACGAGCAGTCGAGCATAGAAAGCGTGCGGCTGGACTGGCTGGCGAACATCGCGTTTGCAAGATCGAATCTTGCTAAACTACACAAGAATTGATAATGCGTATAAAGTATGCAAGAAAACTTTCGATTTTTGTTATGTACCTTCTTTTTTCCCTACTGAGACATTCTTAAATACCTGAATGCTTCTATGTTAAAAAGTGCTGTTTTTGAGCTCGTGCAACAGTTTTATCATGCTACAGAAATTGGTAATGCAGCCAATGCGGTCAGCGCTTGCGCTGATCACCCATAGCAGACAAAATTAAGGCAATTGTTTCAGATAAAGTGAACTATCGCGGAGCACAATCTTAAAAATGCGTAGTGGTCGAATGGTCTGCAAAAATTGGTGAAGTGGTTTCTGGACGCAGACGATAACGCAGATTCCCCCCGAAATCTAATTATTACTTTTTGGGCCATTGGCAATGTTCCTTGAACTTTGCATGCAAATTCATTCCGTGGTATTTGTATTAAGACGACAAATTAACAAGTAAAAACCATGCGAAAACAATAAATTTCCTTTGCGCATGTAATAAAGTTTTTGTAAAATATCAAGCTCAAGGGGGGTTTTTAACCCCAATCCCCCCTTGCGTACGACCTTGCTTGTGAGATGGAAGCAGCAGGGGAGTAAAATTCACTCATCCCTGGAACAGCCCAGATCGCAACGGCAAAAGCACTTTGCGAAAATGTCTCTTCGAATACGACAGCAGTCGAGTACATACATATGGCGCACACCATCGGGCTGGAAAGTACATAATTACCTTTATTTGTTTTTTGTGATTTTACGTTGATCGCACGATCTGGAAAATGTCACGTCATGTTCAGTTCCAAAGGGTGCACGCCGCACACCTAGCGCACCCGGAGTATACGCCTCTGGTCGAAATCCCGCCTTAATACATAATGTTTTTGTTCCCATTTCTTTTACATTTGTAGAAAACACATGTGGGCAATGTACAGAAATGAAAACCAGGTCCAGCCCGCATTTCTCCTTAACGGAAATATTGTTTTACTGTAACCACGCCAGACGAAAGCACATTTGCTGTTGTTTTAAACCGCATTGGGTACCATTCCAAGTTGCAAAAAATATGTAAAACACTACAACCTTTCAGCCCTTCAGTGATTATTACAGTGTTGCAATGATTCTTAACCACGGACTCAAAAACAGTAAAGCTTGTGAAAACCGTAGATGCATAAACAGAGTGATAGACCAGGCCTCGGCAGCAGCACCACGGAAGATTTGACTTGACCGAATCTGCCACTTAGTACTCGGACTATTCCTAAAATTTTCTAAAAACTACCTCGATACGTTTTTTCCTGCTAACAAAAAACCTTAGTTCGATTATTGTGCTTATCTAGCATTTTATCCAACGATGATAGTGGCGCAGACGCTACAAACCTCAACCGACAAATAAAAATTCTTAGTGGAAACCCAATTCATTTGATTCCAAATCTCTGCTTAACTTCGTTTTTTATTTGTTTTTTTGGTCTTGCAATAAGAAAAGCTTGTCAAGCCATTACTCTGGATATACCAGCCTCGGTGTCACATGTTGTGCTGCTCATACAACGATCTTCAAATAGGACTCCAGATCGAAGCAAGTCTGTCTATGAATCCTAATCAATATTTTTCAAGCAGTTGTATTTTGCAGTGTCTAGACGTTTCAACAATTATCTGTATCTTATCGTGTTACTGCTGTATGTCAAGGCGTTGAAAGTTTATGGGCTGGTACGAAATGATTATTATTGGTGTGTATTGTTTACAACGTTTCTACTTATTTTTGTCAGACAGACTTCATGTCTCATTTCAAAAGCTCTAACTGTGCAGATTGAACGACAGGCTCGCGTTGAACATAATGCAATGCTTTATATCTACAAGTTACCATTAAAGACCCGTTTTCCTACGACAGCTGCAAGCCTTGCATAAACATTTGTCGCATTTAGTGCTGTCACAGCATTTCTTGTTGATTTTCCGAACATCTAAAGTTGATCAACCCTTGTCCAAATATTGGTTGAGTGAGCAGATATCATACAGTATGACCGCTGCGATGTATGAGCGCGTGATGTAAAGCACACACAATTAATCAACTATGACCGTGTGCTTTTCGAGCTGCAATGGTTTATCACAAAATACTGTTGCTTCTAATACGTTCGCGAATTAGGACCTTTTTTAAGTGTAAAAAAAAATAAAAGAAAATTAACGCAAAAGAAAACTACAAAGATTTTTAGTGCATATTCTCGAATGGCCCTGTCATCGTTTGGATCAATTCTATGATCTTCATACACTGCTGTAGAGAAGCGCCACAAGAACAGTTTGCTGACAATCAATCAGGGGACATGATATTTTAACTTTTCAGATGTGTAACAACTCTAGAAAGCGACCGGTGGGTGGCATGTTTGTTCATCACCTCCACAATACAAAAACATGCAGCAGACTTTTTCTTGAGCTATTCGATTTGATGTTTGCCTAACTAAATTATAATAGGAAGTCATGTCTGAAAACTTGTCACTGGAAAAACAAACGTTAAAGTAATGAAAAAAAGCATGTGAAGTCCGGAACAGTAAGGTCTCAAATTTCAAACCAAAGCTCTACGACAGGCTAAAAGCAGAAGTACTGGTCTTTCTGCACGCAACATTTGATGCTGCAATTGTACCTCGTTTAAAGCAAAAAAAAAACACAAGCGCGTACAAAATTCTTGCTGAAGTTAGATTAATAAAAATCAATATCCTGCTTTTGTGTTAACCATTTGCTCGGTTTGGCATATATTGGTAAATACTGCAGTCACGACTCCGGAGCTTACCTGAAGCTGCAAATGTATGTCTTGGAGACTTGCTACATACAAGGTTTGACGTGTATATGAGTGTTTTAATATATTTTTTAATATTATTGCTTTTTGTCGGAACCGCGTTTGGGCTACATTGTTCTGCATCAACTAACTTGGTTATCAACGGCTAACAATCTCTGCTAGGAGGATGAAAAGTGCCTAGAAGGGTTCTGTTTTGTGACGTGTACAACAACAACAACTTTATACATTGTCTTCACAACCACACACAGCGAAATACAAAAACATAACACGCACAGAAAGCCCTAACCACTTAGCTTTGATACAAGTCAACGGTGTACGTTGCTGCAATTAACTACAAGCACAACAAACCAAAATGTAGCGTTATATGCGGGAGTCAGAGGCTGCGAAAGACCAGGTGTAATTTGGACAGCAGTGCTCCCTAGGGCAAAGATACTTGTTGAGGTGGAAGCGTTGGGTCAAAATAAGAATATATCTGTTGCTCTGAGCGTAATGCTTTATATGTGTTACATTTATGCCATAAATGGAATTACAATAGTAACAACAACTTGTGATCTATTGCAAATTTAAGGGCTCAAAAGAATTGGGTGAGGTTTGCCACATGAAATCTTTGGACATTTCACAAATTGTGTAAATAATGGATGCTACATAAGATGGGACTGCATCACCACAGTTGTGAACTAGTGAAATGCTGAGTGCATGTTACATAAATAAACAGGCTGAAAACGAGGTCAACAATCGCGTTGCAAGGTAAAAGGAGTTTCAGTCCGTGCAATGACCCACATATGGGAGCCGAAATTCCCATACAATTTGCAATTTTGCATTGCAGGTGGAGAACTAAAAAGCCCCATGCAGTTCAGTATACGACAGCCTACGCAACAAATGAAATTAAGTAAATGACGACAACAATGCCTCAAGTAGCAATTGATTAAGAATTAGCAACAATGCAGAATCAATGAAGCTGGTTGATGCGCAAAACCAACGAAAAAAAAAGAATATAGACATAAGATTTTTTCCTTAGCATCCAAAAAATATATTTCTCTTATTTTGAGCTGCAAATATTTCCGAAGGATTTATTTTTAACTCTAAAAGATTTGTGACCAAAATTTTATTGTGCTGCACTTCAACTTTTCATTAAATGTTCTTCTAGTAACGGAACTTGCTGAGTTTCTTTTTTTCTGGTGTTACTTTATGAAAAACATCTGTGACCTTCCTAATCTAATGGCTAAATGTAGCCAGCAACTGTGATTTACTGTATTTATACATGAACTTAGCCACTTTAGAAGTCTATAAACATCTTTTAGTTATACGATTTTTGCGTAAATCAAACTTCTTTCATTATTATTAGCCACAACTACCAAAGTCAAAAGAGCTTAATGTTTTAAACACCTTGTTGTTTTTGCGTCTATCCTCCCTTTTAATTAATCCCAATAGTATTAGCCACGTCTGCAAGAACAGTGCATGTGCAGATACAGTAAAATACAAACTTTTTACGATTTGACACTAATGAAAATATATTACTTTATTTCGCCTTGGAAATGTTTGAAGTTTTTATCATCTACTGATAGGATGTGAGGATCACAAGATTTTCATTTTTTAAACCTCGTAACCAAATAAAGTGACTTAACCAGCCCAATGAACCTCTACAATTCGTCTCGGGAGTTAAATTTGGAACCAGGGTTATGGTGAAGGAAATTAAGTTCAAATCTAATCAGTTGCTTCATGCAGGATCCAAGTATCTTTGGGGTAGACCAACAGCTAGTCTTTGCGCTTTTTCACATATGTTTCAGACAATCGGATAACACACTTTCTGAGACAATTTACACTACACCATTTTAAACACAACAATATGTATTATTGACCTTCCACGAACCATTGCAAATAAAGAACAGATCAACCATATCTAATGTAACGCAATGCGGTCAGACAAAACGGAAAGCCGTGTTTCTTGCGATGACACATTGTAAATACGGCTATTTTTAATGCCATCAAGCATTAAAAGATCTTGTTCCATTTCCTACCTTAAGGGCTGCATGTTCATTTGAGCTGTTTGGGTTCGCCATTCTTGTGGCAAGTTAAATTGGTGTCTATAATCCTCGTCATTTCTTCCATATCCTCCTTGGAACTGTGACTCTTAGCACCGTAGTCGGCTGTTAACGGGATAAGTGTCGTGCATCTTTATCCATTGAGGAGATTGACTTGCAAATCTTTTTCAAAATGCTAACGCCGCTGCTCATCTGCAGACCTCACTGCTTTTAGTTGCATTACGTCTTTCAAAAATAAGCGTACTTGATGAAACTCAACTTACCGAATCATTCTGCAAAGAGAGTGTCCAAAATTGAGCTTGAACTTTTGAGTAGACGCTTTGCCACCTACAACTTTCAAATCTAAACCTATTGCATAGGATAGATGTCACAAATAGCATCCAACCGGCAAACTATACTTCCAACGATGCTCTAACAAAGCAACACCGTTTTGGTAACATGTATAGTATTAAATTTATATAAAGTAGAAGTTTGCATGGGTGGTGGCAATAGCCTTATGCTTCTTTGACGTTGGCGTAAAGAAGAGTTTTTTAAGGGTGACGAAGATTGTGGAGGTCTAGTAAACAAGTATTGATGATAAGCACTTTAGATGGCATTCTTTTCCTTTTTTACGCTTGGGACGTTTCGTAGTCACGAGATCATGACACCACATCCTCTCTGCGCAAAGAAACTAGAGTTTCATTCAACTGGTATCTCTCGTCCACCACAGCGGTAGAAAAATACAGTTCAGCGATGTCTCAAGTAAATTATGGTGGGTACATTCTAATGAACACAAGGTATTTGAACGAGGGTCCAGATTTCGTGGCAGTCACAGTCATTCCAATATCTTGCTGCCAGCCGTTTTGACAAAACAACAACTTAAGATTGAACAAACTTGTATTCAGGAGAGGTGGTAAGTAGCCTACTTCACAACAAGCATACCGTCGTAAACCTGTTGTGAAAACAATTTCAAATTAAATCATTCATAAATGAAATCATGTTTATTTTGAGACAAGGTTGCCCAACCCCCGGCCCCCGAGCTTGTTTTAAGTGTCCCGCGATGTAATAAGTTCGTAAGCATACTTTTCAAATTTTTAGTATTTTTTTATACGCTCAAGTATATTTGCCATCAAAACACACCAAAATTATACCTGTTGTTTCTGTTATGGGCCTATCACCGAAAACCTTGTAGAACAAACGCTTCGAAAATGTGCCAATTTTTTAGATTTGGTTTACATCCATACAAGCTGGCGACACCGCGTGCAACCATAGGACTCATATTAATCTCGTGTTGTAGCATAAAACGTATGAAAATCAATGGATTTGTTACGTCCCAATATCTTAATGTTACGTCACAAAAAACTTTTGTTGCCCGCAATAAATTTCCTCATGTGAAAGTGGTCCGCAACACTGAAAAGGTTGGGCAGGCCTGTGTTACGACGAGCGGCAGGCCGGAACCTGAATATACTCTTCGTCGCGTCATATCGAGCGAACCAATTCACGACGAACAGTTAACGAAAAATTGCAAACAAATGGCAGACAATTAAGAAAAAATTGCAAGCAAGAGTAGAAGGGTTGGTAAATTGCAAGCATACAATAAAATTATACAATGAGGAAAAATGTGAATTACAGAATGATAAAGGAGTTACTATAATAGAGAAGCCCAAGGTGTTATGGCGAGGTAAAGCGGTTAGTACATTCAAGATTTTAGAGACAACATTATATATATTAGTACAGGGTTTTAGTTGAAGCGAAGGATGTCCAAATAATGGAAGTTGCAACAGCCTTGAATGACCGTGCAACACATTTGACAATATATCTTGCAGAGTTTTTTTCAGTACAATTGATTTCACAGATTGCACAAGGTCAACGTGGAGCGAACAGTGAAGAGTACAGTAAATGCTGAAGAGTACAGTAGGAGTAGATGCTCTTCTGTTTCTTTGCTACCACATGAACACAAACGATAAGTGCACTTGTTCAGGTTTAGGACACTGCGACACAAGCGTAGTGTACAGCATAACGATTTAGTACGGGAATTGTTGCCATGAAGATGCCAGCAGTTATGCTTTGAGCCACAGTAGAAAGTCTCTAGACGTAATTTAAAGGACGAAAAACGAGCACAAAATTTGACAACAATGGGCAATGCATTCCACAAACTAGCAGCTTTTCGCAAAATGAGTTAAAAAGTACATTACTTTAGGGAAAGATATCCAGACATATTAAACTGTTACGAAGCACATGCATGGTGATAAATCTTTATACATTTTTGAGATGAGAGGTTGCAGGGTTGGGGATGTCATACTAAACATTATCTTGTAGTAGTAAATTAGAATTTGCTTTTCTCCTCTAGTACTGAGCTTAACAAAAGAAATGTCTTTCAAAACAGCGTCTTTGGCTGTGGTCCTCATGCTCCCAGCGATTATTTTTGTTGTCTGGGATGTGGCCAAAGTGAAGCATCAGATGGGGAGCAAGTGTCATAAACAACGCTACTATAGTCAAAAAATGGAAGAATAAATGGTAATTCGACAAAAGAGCAAATCTAGGCACCAAATTTGAAATAGATTTAAGCAGGGCCGTCGCCAGTGCGAGGGCCAGTGGTGCCCGGCCCCCCTATTTGAAATCGGTGCCCCCCATTTCACGTTTGGCCCCCCGATTGCTGCATACATCCAATAGTGTATATTAAAAATTTGGCCCGCCCTTATGGTTTTTGGCCCCTGTTTTTGGTTTTTGGCCCCCCTGCTGCTAAATCCTGGCGACGGGCCTGGATTTAAGTCGGTAAATATGTAGTATAGCACGCTGATGAAGGCTTAAAATATGACATTGCCAGGAGAGGCTATTATGGAAGAGCAAGCCTACATGCTTATGGCTATTAACTTCTTGGAGCTGCATGTTCTTAAAAATCAAAGGAAGGTGTTTATCACGATTACTAAATATAGTTAAAACCTTTGTTTTTTGAGCATCAAAACTAAAACTCCAAGTGTCAAAACACTTTCCTAAAGCTACGAGATCTTCTCACAAGACTAGATGTAAGTGGCTTGGGAACTTGGATGAAAAATACAAAGTTGCATCGTCAGCAAATAAAGACATAGATGATTGAACATTGTCAGAAATTTCGTTGATATATATAACAAAAGGAGGGGTCCGAGGATTTATCTTTGAGTAGCCAACTTGTGCGTGATGAGCGTATTCATCAAGAGGGCAGCTTGGCCATTCACTTCGGCCAAAGCAATAAAACTTAACAACTTTCCCGAAACGATTCTGCGGTCGCGCACGTTCCGCAGTCTTCGTTGACGTTCGAAACGCTTGGATTCACGTCCTATTCGTGAACATGGCAATGCGACATGTTTTCCAAATACATTGGATTTGTCTAACACCAAGGTCTTATTTAACAACTGTGACGAAATGGCAATTTAGGGATGCCGAGCCAAAATTAAGCTCACAACATCATTTTCAGCACTTCACACGCCATTAACAAGGCAGTTTTCTCGATGCACTAAAACGAATATGCTCCGATCAAACAGAAAACCAGAAGTTCGTCAAAAAAATAAAACATGAATCTGTCGAAATTGCTGCGCAACTGTTCTACAGAAAGTCAATCTATATTGTATGTAAGCAAGCTTAAGCAGCAAGTAAGGACAAGTAATAAACAAAGAATTCACAATGTGGAGCAGTGTGTCTGGCTAACATAACAGAAATTCCATGTAGTAAAGCAGCACGTGAATGCGTCCAGCAACTGTGACGTGTCAAAACCTTTTTTGTCAAGCTGTAATCTGCCAAGTACAAGTACACAAAGGTGGATTAAAATGCTGACGTTTGTAGTTGTGAGGGTTCCCATTTCAGCCGGTTACGCCACTGTCAATAGCAAAGCATTTCTAAGATCATGTAGTAAAAAACGACAGTATGGAAAGTCTAGGCTTTGTTTTCCTTGACAGAGTTACAAACTCTAACATAGTTTCTCCCAGACAACTGGTTTTTCAAACGAAACCTTTGCATTTCTTTAACCTTTCAAGGTTTAAGAAATGACACTGGTAATAACAAGTAGATTTTGAAAAAATGAAAACGTCATGTTTATCTACTGTAGTAAAGGAATAGTGCAACTAGACGAATCGTAGTTGTCAGTGCGGTTACATCCATGCCCCTGTGAAAGTTGCATGTTGTGACAAACTAGTGATGCAAATGTGCTCCAAAAAAGACGGCTGAAGTCTTATGAGGGCTGGACTAGAATATTACGTTGGACACTGTTGAGCAGATCACGTTTAATCAGTAAACCTACTTATCAATTTATCTGCTTTGAACTATCAATTTATCTGAAATTTCTCAAGGTAGTGCAGAGAGAACTGCTTGCTTGGTTATTGCAACATTGCAGCACCTTTTGAAATTTTGCTAGGCTCCCTTTCTCAAAATCGTACTTAAAGTTCACGGCAAGTCTGAAAGACACTTGTAACGCGGGTTCATGACCCCGTGTGAAAAAATGGCTTAGCTCGGCGCTAGTCAACCGTGCAAGGACGCCTGCTGCAGTGTTCAAGGTTGTACGGTGATGAAATTGCTGTTTCGGAAGCCTGAAATATCTTACACAAACTTAAGAAGGTTGTTTCGAGCATGACTAAACCAAAATCGTTGCCGAAACACTCGAAAATGAATTTGCCACAGTGTTTACAAAACAAAAAATTTTGTCTGTCATTAGTTTGTTTTAAACGTTAGTATCCATCATAAAACTTTTCCCAACTTTTCCAAAGACGTTACTGTTACTGTTACTTAGACTTTTACTTAAGTTTCAAGTGATATCTTAAGTTTTCGGAGAACAATTTCAGCAACTACGTCTTATTCACTGCGGTACATTGTTTATATTCAATTCTATTGAAAACAATTAAAAGCTCAAGTTTGTTGCAAGCTGCAGAGGAACCAGCTAACTGGGCTCTGCTTTCATCTTTTAGCGAAGTTTCAAACTTGCACATATCAGTGTTCAAGTAACTACTCTTCACTTGTGAGATAAGTTGCTTAAGACAAGTTGCTGAACTCACATGAGGAGAGTAGCAATTGAAAAGATCCGCATTTTAGAAAGTACAAGCGATTGATATTCAACCAAAAGCTGATTTGAGCAAAAAGTGATTTCCAACATCTTTGAAATTGAAGTAGGAAGCATATTTCGAATCTTTTGGTTTAAGATACGCGATTAAAAGTTGGAAAATCCCATGTCAGCCGTCCCAAAACATTTCAATTTCACAAATTTTGTAAGTTACGTTTAACCTTGAGAAAAGGGCCATTGGCTCCCAATTTCAATGCAACAATTTTCAGCATACAACTGTTCAATGTAAAAAATCATTCGGGCAATTTAGCAAGTTTTACATGTTTTTGGTCTAAGCCAGTGGTTCCCAAACGTTTTTGAACCGTTACCCAAATCAAGGTAGCGGTCATGTCTTATTTCCCTCAATAAAAATGGTTTGCATTTCTTGTCGAAAATTTCTTTTGAAGTAATCGCTCATAATACAGAACAATGTGGTTTTGGTTCTGCGTTACCCCCCAAAGAACCGCATATTACACCTGTGGGGCAATTTACCCCCAGTTTGGGAACCACTGGTCTAAGCTTCGTAGCAAATCTACGATTTTCAGGTCTGACTGAAAAATCTGGAAGAAATCTAAACGAAACTATTTCAGAAAATTCGACTAAAATATAACTTGACAAAATAGTGTATAGACCAAGAGTACAAAGTTCTGATTGCTAAGATCTAAATGAACGTATGAGAACGACAATAAAGTTTACACGCGCAGTAAACGTGTTGGCTGCAGCCAAGGATGTCATTGCTTCTGTAGTTTGCAAGGAATAGGTTTTTTAGACGTTTAGTGAAATTGTAGCGGCAGACGTCGTGGTTCTAAGTACCCTTAAGGTGTGAACGTCTTTCGCACCGACTTGATTTTGCTGTTGAATGGTGAAATTAATAAACAAATGTGTATTACTGTAGAATGCATTGTACATACGTAACAGCTATACGAACTGCTGGCTTGAAACAAATGAAAGTGGGTGAATGCATCAGTGGGTGAATGCACCTCTCTTGACAAAAAGTGGATGGGATGATATTCTCCAATACCCAGGGCGTAACAAGGTTAGATGGCGCCCGGGGCAAGCAACAAGTTTGGCGCCCCCATGTTCGAACCTGAGCTCTTTTGGAAGCAAATGTGCTGTTGAAGAAAGTACTTGCGACATTGTTGGGACTTTTCGGCACCCCCGCAATCATTCGGCGACCGGGCAATTTCGCCCCCCTTGCCCCTCCTCGTTACGACTCTGCTAACACCCCCCTGATTAAAGGCACCAGAAGCCATTTATCTACCGAATGAAAATGCTGATGCTACGACAAATCATTTGTCATTCACGACCCTTACCCTGTTATATTACGTAATTTTAACGGTCTTTCAACCCGTTCAATATTTCTACAACATTCTCCGAGCATTATACTCACATGATTCCTAATCTAATTGACTTCGAAATTGCAAAGAAGGAGTTTAATGCTCTTGTTTCATGGAGACTTATCTACACCAAAATTACGTATCGAATGTCATCTTAGGCGTACGGGAAGGCATTTTACTGGGGGGGACGGAAAAAATTTGCCCTGAAAATAACAATTTGCCCTGAAAGTAGCTTTTTTAGTTTAATGCGAATGGGTCCTGAAACCTCTTGTAAATCTGTTCTATACTGTTGAATTCGTTTATGACGGCTTCGTCTGTCACGTCAATTCGCCTATAACGTTACATTTTGTTCGGTCCCGATGGCATCTTTTACATGCATTTCAATCCGC
>JGI24158J21664_10001193_pt1 | contig 28364 bp, 12 predicted proteins | sample Ectturendosymbi3_FD_21664 | JGI IMG/M metagenome (IMG submission 21664) | reverse complement strand
CTTTTGAATTGCTGGCACTGCCAAGAGTTGCTTTATTATTTTTTTGACTAAAGATGGATTAAGATTAATCCGAAACGTCTCAGAAAAAAATGTATAGTTTTTTGAGGCTTTTTTAGTGTTAATGAAACTGTTAAGTCTATCCCAATTTTATGCTCCAAAGATTTCGATTAAAACATTTGATTATTGATTCCTTGCTTACCCCCATTCTAGAGAGTCGTTTTCAAGTCAATCGTCGAAACTAAAAAAGATGTGTCAGCAAACTTGAATTTTTTTTTCAAATTATCAGTAACTAAGTGCAACACTGCACTGTTGTGTTTGTACTCCCATGCAAACAAAAGCAAGGTTTGAAGGAAACCATAACTAAATCTGGACCAAGTATTACACCCAATCAAACACATGTTATGTTTGTTTCAGCTCTATTCTCCTGAAAATTTGTAACCAAAAGAAGATGGTATCAGTTTCGAAATCACCTTCCTAGCATCCTGCTAATGTTTGCATGGACACACACAAATTGCTACAGTTGCAATGACGCAGCCAGAATGAGGCCAAAGAGGCCATAGCCGCCACCCAAACAAACTTGCTAAGATTTTTCACCGGTGCTTTATATCAATTTTCAACTGTTCGAAAATAAACCGAAGGAACAGTTGGACTAAAGACGATGTCAGTGACTGGCCCCTCTCGAACAAAATTCCTGACTGTGCTACTATACAGTTGCCATGATATTTTTCTTCAAAAGTAGTCAAGTGAAAGCTTGTCGCTGGAAAACCTCTAGATAAAAAGTTAAGAATTGGCGGAGAAAAGCACGAAGTCAGCGTTTTCAATGCTGGAAAAATTACTGAATAGCATGTGTTAAATTGAGTTCTGTTGCGGTTTGGGCATTGTCGATCCAGGATCCTCGCAAGCATTCTTAAGGAAAATTGCTTTTTAACTGTATCTTGCCCTAAGTAGAACATTTCCTGTTTTTCATCTTGCCTTAGCTTTGGAAAAGTGTAAGAAAGCAAGATCTGAATTAGCTGTCATAGCAGAAGATATTTGCAACCACACGGAAGGTAATGGGCATTTATTACACGCTTGGTTTAGAAAACGTTTCATCAACAGAAACAACTTTGAACGTTGGATGCTGTACATTGTTGCTTTGTCATCTTCCGATTTTCAGTTAAAATCTGCAAAAAAGTTGCAACTTAGATTAATAAATACAGCTGAGATGCATGGTTTAAACAAAGGCGTACTGATGGGTTTCATGGAGCTTATATCTTCCTATTTTAGGCGATGTACTCATGTTTTCGGAATGCTATACCAATGTAGAGCATACACGTAGGACCACCAGGCTAATACAGTACATAGGCGGTGCGCAGACTAAACAATACATGTCTAGCCTGTTACACAAAGCTATGCCTGTAGTAATATATGAAGCCAAGACATCCAGACCTGAAAGCGAATTGCCCCTTGCTCGAATCGACGTAAAATGACCCATGCTGCAGAATTTTCGCCAAAGGCGAGTCATCAGAATTCAGGAACCTCGGTATGGTGTATCTTTACCCACAATGTCATTTTGAATGCTCGAACATAAGCGTTTTTCTTTTGAGTAACTTGAGATGTTCCAAAATAAATGGCGTCGGTTTTATCCAGTACTTGGATGAAAGCATTGTAAAAAGTTTTCACAGACTTTTTGCGGAATTGACAGAGTGGACTTATCGATGAACCCGTCATTTGCTAACTTGGCAAATCACAAGATAAAAAAGCCACTGTAAAGACTTTAGTTGATATCACCAGCGCTCTGCTGTAGATATTTGTTCATAGGGATTATTTTTCAACTAAATTAAATATATTATACCAGGATACTCGTAGTTGACTTCCTATTTTCGAAAAGCAAACTAATATACAAATCTTCTAGGTAAACGTACATGCTAAATAAAGACACCGAAGGAGTNCGGAACATAGTTGGATAAAGAAGAAAACAGCACGCTGCTATTTTCGCTGTCGTTCGATGTATCTTTTTGTTTTATCGGAAGGTTTTACAACGCTATGTTTGCATGCAACGCAATTCATGCCACATTGAAAACACTGAGTGCGTCAGTGATTGTTGTGTAAGGCCAACTAAAATTTTCAGGGCAAAACTGCAACAGGAATCAAAAGCAAATCATGTCACAAAACTAAGATATTCTCATCTTTCTTACCTGGGCAATTTGTTGCACAAAATCCCTTGCATCTCTCTCGAATCGGTGCTTGAATGATGCACTGCTTAGCTTCAAGGCATTGCCTGTTGTAATGGGTCCTGTGCATTTTAAAGTAGCTTGTAAAAACACCAACAGTTTTATATTGTACCCTCTGCCAGCCCGTACTGATAAGTGACGATGCAAAAGTTGTATTAGCTCTGAAAAGATGTAAAAGGCACCGTTCGCAAACTGGAGTGACACGTCAACAGCTTAATTCTTTGTAAGTTCAACACCGAACAGAGTCCAATTTATTGGCATTCAACATAGAGTTCTGAGGGGTTGCACTTTCTGTCGCCACCCTCAACAGAACCATCTCCAACTTAAAAAAAGTGTAGAAAACAACCAGAAAACAACCGTGCCTCCTTTGAACCAACTTATTTTTCACCGGCAACCGCACGCCAAAGAAAATAAACCTGCGCCCACAACTATTCTAATTGTGGGGTTAATGCAGTTCTTAAATTCCGCTAAAACTACCCGCGGCGTCTGGACATCATTTTGCTGAAAATGAAAAGAAAATAAAAGATACGATTGCTAAGTAACTCATCCCGTTTCAACCATTTAATACTTGAGATGTAGTAAAAGCATCCTTGTTGAAATTTTCAAATATCCGCATACTTTCAGAAAGCTGAGTCATAGCTCGTAAAATATAATCCAGAAGTTGTTCGTCGAATTAGTGATGGTGTCCGCGTAAAATCTCATTTAGCCTCACGCGGCACTCCAAAGCGCCCACACCCGAAGTTTTAGTGCCGGTGTCAAGCAAAATCTCTGACCTCTGCGAAATTTCTGACCTATTATGGTTTGTCCGTGGTTTTGCTTCCCAGAGTAAAAGAATTAAGTTTGGCGTTTATTTTTTTATGTTTATTGTGTAAATTAAAACTTTTTGTTTAGATGACATATACACGCAACAAGCTACAGTACGGGAATAGCTGTAGCCGCTAAAAATATTGGACTGAGTTTTAGATCTCAATTATTTTTCTTTTTCTTACCCTAACCCGACCCACTTACCTAAACACTAAACCCTGAGCCCTAGCCATCAGTTTTCTCAGCGTATTTGATATGTAGAATATCACTCTGTGCATGCGCACATGGCGTGACGTCTGAAATTTCGCGAGTCAGAAATTTCGCTTGACACTGGCACTCGCAACCCCAGCGGGTTAACTCGCCTGGCACAAGGCTCTAGATCAGCGGTTCTTAACCTGGAGTCCGTGAACCTGTTAAGGGTCCACGAACGTGTTTTAGGGTGTCTGAAAACGAAACTTAAATCAAGAAAGTCGGCTAGTTTTTATCCGCCCATTTGGGCCATTATTCAGCTTAATGACACCACAGCTGTAGTCTGACCTGTCCATGTTGCAAGTAGACTGACCTTTTCTTTTTGATTTTGGCGACGGCAACTGACTGCAGGCCGAAGCCTGAAATTTGCTTCTTTCCGGGGAGAATGAGGTGCTCGCGCTAAAAAGCGGCCAAATCTAATTTCTCATTAATCGAAAAATGTTGACAAAACAAAGGGTTCCTGGTGTCAGTGAAAAGGGGTCAACAGCGAGACAAAGTTTGAGAAACGCTGCTCTAGATAATTAGCATCCAATTCCTCAGTGTTGAATTCAACTTCCTCAAGTTAGTAGCTACTACGAGAGCATTGTGAATAGCCAGGAAATACTTAGCGTAGCTAGTACGAGTAATAACTAGAACCACATTGTAGGTAATTAATTCGTAACAAATATAAACATTCTCAGAGGTATTAGCTTATACTTAACTATCAACAGTGAGAGAAGAAGTCTTCATGAAAAACACGAGCCCCCCCAAAAAAGATAAATTAAAAGATTTGTACAGCGCTATGCGATCATTCCCGTTCAGTTTCGGTTTACACATGAAACCAGCAAGTTAGGAAAACTTTTTCCATGCAAAGACAAACAAAATTATCGTTGTAGTTCAAACATTGTTTGGAACCTAACTTCCACCTGCAAGCCTGCTTTACTTACATTTGACAGACTTACCGAAATTTGGTAACCCGAAATACCAGACGTAAATTCGATCAACGCTCCGAAGTATATAAGTATTTTCTGGCCAGCCCGAGGCACTGGTTTAATTTTAGACAGACACAAATATTGGAATGCATTGTCTGTCAAAAGCATTTCTACTGTATTTGAGTTTCTTCCAATATGGGAACACCAACCGTATGTCATTGAGAACGGTTCATCTATTCCGTCACTGTTATTTACCACATAATGGTCTTTATTGTGCAATATAGCACGAATGCCTTCAAACCGCAGCTTCACTTTCCGTGTATTTTAGTGCTTTTTTCCTGAAAATGGCTAATGGCTAAGTCGAAACGTCGAATTAAATAATATGTTTTCGATATTTGAATCTCCACTGTTCCCAATGAAAACAGCAAGGTGTTATGGATAGGGTTTTCCACATGACTGTTATTTCACAAATACCGTATAGACAAGATCATGGGCGTCGGAAGGGGGAGCAGGTGGAGCCAAACCCCACTGGATTTTGAAATTTAATATTTCCCTATTAAAGTTTCAGCGAAATAAGGTTCTTCTTTTAGTTTCAAGTAGGTAAAATGAAATTTCACCACTGTTGGTCCCTCGTGGAAAAAATCTTTTAGGCTACCCCTGGAAAAAAACACTATTGCCCCCAGCCTGGAAAAATCCTTCCGACGCCCATGGACAAGATCAGAGCATTTCTGAAAGCATAATGGCCAGGTGGATGTGCGCAACCTGCATCAATAAACGGTGTGTGCACAGCCGCAAGCGCTCAAGCTGATTGAACACCGAACTGATTTAGGCCCGTGATGCTAGAAAAAGGGTTTTCCAACCATTGTAAGCGTTTTCAGCTTTTACTCAACAAATCAATGCGCCATTCTGCCCCAACTGCACTCGTGAAATACGTCAAAATCATTGATCAATCGAATAAGTAGGGCGCATACATGTCAAGGTCTCAGCTGCCGATAAGTCCCGTCAACTTTTTGTCAAGTGCTGATTTCGAGCTTGGCAATCGATGATGTCGATTAGCTCACGAGTTCTTAGGACCAATCAGAATATCAGGAGATTTTAATGCTTTCTAAAGCTCTCAAGCTCTACCGTTAACCGAAATCCTGAATTAGATTTAACTCTATCAATGTACAAGATGAATAATTGCATTAAAACCTGTGCACAGGATTTGACTTTTCGCTGTGCAGATATTAGGGACGGCTAACATTTAGTGGCACAATTCACGCAGGCGAGTGTAATCTTCAACGAAAGTAACTTTCTTTATCTATTTCGTCGCTGCGATGTTAAGTCTGCTGATGGCACCGCACGCATCGTCGCGCCATTAAGTTTTCATTTCATCTAATCTTAGCTTGGCGTTGCGATTTTCCTACTCTTGGTGATGGTACGCAATTTGCAATCCTTGTGTTGATAATCTGCATAATTAAATAGATTCTTGTCCTAAAAGTTTTGGTGAAATGCCAATCAGACTGAAAAGTGACATGGTCATTGCATTTCCTTTACTTAACGTTTTACGGTGTTTTAATTGCAACGAAGTGTGACGGCAATAAAAACCGAAAAAGAGTAAAGTCACTGGTGAATTCATATTTAGTTTTTGATGTATAACTGACATAAAATATTAATTTAAATTGCAATCCGCAGTGAGATGTAGGAAATGGTGAAATAAAATACTGGTTCTAAATGAGATTTGCAGTGGCGACGATTCACCAGTTTCTTTGATTTTAAATCCCCGAGATAACGTTTTCATTTGTCTGTTTTTTCATGGACAAAAACTCTGCATGCATTTGTTGGATAATAATAATCAATGCAATAACCAAAAGGAATTAAATTTGTTTTGGTTTTCATGCCTTCAAATAATTTTCAGCAACACAAGTGTTTCATAAATGCATTTGTTAGAAATATGTATTGCACCACAACAATATGGCAAAGCAAGCCTTGAATAAGTTTCTGGTAAAAGCCTTTTCAACATTCATACAGCAGGAAATAACAGCAGGCTATGGTATGGAAAAAAAGGTTAAGCACCTTACACAAGCAATAGTAATGCTGATTTTAAGTGCAGTTAGTTTAAACTTTCTTTCACACCAGGCCTTTATTTCAGAAACCTAGTTTGTGAATAGTCTGTTGACCATGCGTGAATAGGAACGTCGTAATACTGTATAGGTTTACACCGAAGTATGTCAGAAACTGTTGATCCTTCCGGCATCTCTAGGAAAACGCTCGCTATAGATTTGACTTCGTCAATGATGAGGCAAAAATGTGTCTAGTACATACCATAGGCGCAGTCAGGGGACAAAGGGTTCGTGGCACCCCAAATTTCTGGCATATCTTGTCATTTTGTGCTTTGCGAGGCGGTGTCCCAAACAAAATATTGCTCGCTTAAAGCCAAAAGATTTGGACCCCAAAAATTTTGGGCTGGTTACATCACTGGTATATACACGCCCTTGCATTGATTAAACTGCAAATAATGTTTATATGTTTAAAACACGACGTGTCGATGAGAAATTGCTGCAGCATTAAGGTTTAAAGAAATGTAACTCCAGGCAACGTGCACTCATTGCAATGGTATTTTCCATTTCTTTGGAGAAATTCCGTCACTTTTGTTTGTTGGCACAATTTTAACTTGGTTGTGAACGTTTCAACACTAGATACGTTTTCATCTACTCTGGAAAGTGTAGTCTCGCAATACTGAAATTCAGCCGTAGTTTCCAATTATTACAAAGTTTCCAATATTTTCATATCAAAAATATGTGGACCATTTTCATTGTTTTTCTATCAGAGCAAAAATGCTATGACGGTTTGATTCTTGCAAATGTACATTAATTCGTATCTTTTTTACTTTATTCTCTGTTTGTTGCAATAAAATTTATTTGAAAAAATCTACACTTTGAAACGAATTTACGAAAACAACAAACGGAACAAAGCGAAAATGATATTGCTATTATTTACATATGTACAGAAGATAAAAAGATTCACAAAATGCAATCGTCTTTGTGGATGAAGGTATATCTCTGTAATAAAATTTTAATACCAGCCTTTTTCTTTTTTTATAAGTTCATCACACTTTTGCATTTAAAATTCATTATCTCTTCTGATTTTAGCACTTTTTGTTTAATTATTTTCTTCATTTCTCCACTTCGGCAAAGAAATCAAAAAAAATCTTTCTGCTTGTTTGAAAACCTGTTTGTCCAGCTAGAGATTAATGTAAACTTAATTGCCATCAATTCTAGGGAATCAAATAGAATTTCTCTTGTGCGTGATTTTGATGAGAATTCTGGATTATTTTTCGTATATGTCATCTTTGCTCATGAACATTGTTCAAAACAGTGCTTAATGTTTCAAAATTTACCATTTTCAGTTCCTCTCTACTTAATCAGTTTTTCTTGAACGTTCTTAACATAAAACACCTGCCCCGGATTTTTGTTTGGTAATTTTGAACAATTCAAGAATATTGCTGGCAGTACATACACAGTTGCAAAAATATGATTAATGTTAATCTTATTACAATAATTTTCCTAGGATCGAAAGGAAACAGCCAGAAATGAGGGGTGAGTTTTCACAGAATATGAGTTGGTGTGCAGCTTAAAGCAGAATAAAACAGAACTTTGTATATTTGACTGGTTCATGATCATAGACGTTAATGTTCCTAAAATCATCTTTGGTCTCTTATCCACGCGCAAATATTTAATCAAGATGACTTTGCACATGCGGCTGATCTTCGGATGCAGTAAAACGCAAATTCGAGGAAAAGGAATTTCAGCTGCACGCTTTCATAATCGCTTCACTGCCTCAAACAGAGTTTATATTTTCTAGTTGTTGTTTTTTCTATAGTCTTTCGTAAAAAGTGCTTTTTTGATAGATAACTGATATATTCAATATCTTTCAAATTTTTCACAAGGTATTTTATGTTTCAGAAAAAATTTTCCACTGCAATTTTGTGACGTCACTGAAGTTGCCGTGGGATTGTATATTACGTTGCGCGAAGTCCTTTGGAAACCACGAAACTCACCTGCCATCGTCGCCGCAGACTGGATCGAAACGTTCTTTGTAACACTGAACAGCGTGGCAGTGGCAAATGTGCTGCACACGCGTGATCAGCATGCCGTTGTTCTGGATGTCAAAATCCTGATAAGCAAACGGTTTGCAAACTCCGCCGTAGCTACAAGCAGTGGAATCTCCTGGCTGGCAGAATAATGAATCCAGCATGCCTGTGCTCCTGTTGTTCCACGGAAGACCGAAAAAGACCAGCATTATCAAAAAGAAATATTTTGTTGAACACAAGAGTTTCGGAGCATTGCATGAGCTCGAATTAAACATTTCAGATTTTTTTCTCTTCCTTAGCTCGGCCGATCTTTACAAAAAATCTGTGAAAACATGAAGTCACCATTCACTAAAAATCTATGTTACTCTTTTCAAAATTATATTCGTCGAATGACGCATGTTCGACATCAGCAGTACGTCACGCCGAAACAACCATCCGAAAACCAGCAGTACAATTCCAGGAAAGTTGGAAGGAAATTTACAAAGGGAAAGGAAACTATAAGCTCTGAGTAAAATCTATGGGTGGTCCTAGTTCATTTGGTTGAGGCTATCTTCTCATTGCTTTTATAGATATAATTTCAAACTCACATCTGCTGAGAAAATCTCTTGCAAAACATCTCTGAAAGCCACAACCCATTGAGTCTATAGGACGAATGGATGAACGTGGAAACGCACAATCAGTAAGGTCCAAGAATGTTGGAATGAAACTTTGCGCTTTATTGAGATTCTCAATAGTACAGCCGTGCACTGAAAAGCAGTTAGTAGTTTACCGCAGTAGATCGATCAATCAATCAATTATACTTTTCCGCGTGGTATGAGCATATCATTATTCTAAGTAAAGAATGCGAGAATAGGCGAAATGACCGCGAGGTCAACAAGTCAGCCAACCCTTAAAAATGAACAAAGAGAAAGCCAATCAAAGATTATGCTTAACGCAGAGGAAGAAAGGAAACAAAAAGAAAACCCAAAAAAAGAAAACCCAAGAAGTACAACAGAAAAAGCCGTATGAAATAGTTAGCAAGAATCGAATTGCAACAAACAGTGGGGCTAGCGTCGAACTAATTACAGAGAACCGGCAACTACCTGCTTATAACAACAGAAAATGACACACATATATACAATATTAAGGGGCAATTAAAACTATTGTTGAAAAAGCAGCTGCTTGTATAATTTTACAAAAGAACGGTACGGTCTATTTGATGAGTTTTTCGGAATGGCATTCCATAGCTTAGAGCCTCTGTAAGCAAAACGACGCTTTTGTTTTACAGTTTTGAATAAGGGAAAAATTAAGGTAAGCGCTAGTACCTAAATTAAAAATACATTTGAGCACCTGTTAAATCATAAAGTGCATGGGAATCCACACGACTACAATACTAAATTCCGGAAGTACGAAAAACCTGGCCTTAAATAGCAGCTGCTGAACATTATGAGCTACGTAGCTTCTTCACCAAAACGAAATACGGCCTGCTCATCTTTTTACAAAGAAGGAATACAGTACTGCACAGCTCACAAGTACAAGAACAGAAATATTTCCAGACTAATCAACCACTTTGCCCAGTGCTACATCTATATCTAGAAGGTGTTTTCTAAGTATATATGTCGAAGTCGATTGTCTGAAACACCAAACCTACTAAGTACGATTGCGTTTTCTAGATTTTGCCTAAGAAATTTTTTATGATACTGGAGTGTCATTTCACACAGACGTTCATGCTCTATACCAGGGGTCTCAAACTCAAATTGCTCCGAGGGCCAAATGAGAATTACAAAGTAACCTCAGGACCGCATTATGACTACCCGAAGGCCGTATTATGGCCCTGATGCAACAATTGCAGTACCTGAACATTTCTAAAAACAGCTTTCACATCTTATTTTCTGCGAGAGGCATTGTGAGTTATAGGGAAATAATTCCTAGCCGTCTCTACATTCGTTTGAAAGGAACTTGTTCACTCTTTAGCCGAGCCCTTACCTGTGAATAAAATAAATAACGTAAAAGTCAATTATTTGAAAATTTGCAAAAGACATCGCGGGTCGCGTGTTTGAGACCTTGCTCTGTACTCATTAGAATCAGGCTGTTCAGACTGTTTGGCCCTACGGTGCTCCTTTCTTTCATACTGTAACTATTTTAAGTTTACAAATTTGGCCGTTTTCCACTTTAAGATGGTCACGATAAATAAATGCGCAAATAATTTTCCAACATTGGAGAAGATGATTCATAATACACTAACCGATGGCTGGTAAGTAGATGCCACATCACTTTGAAAGTATCTAAAATTCTAAAAGAACGTGACGCAACTTATATCTTTATATAGAACATCTCAATGTGATGTGATGATATTGAAAATAATGCCATTTATGACAATATAATCAATCAATGTCGGGGAATTGCTGCATGTGGCCCAGGCGCGTAACCAGAAATTGTTGATAAGGGGGGACAAACAACAACCAAGTCTCAATATTTAAATACATAATGCCCCTTGTTTTTAAACCACCATCAATAAAATGTGCCTTTTTATGGCACTTTTTTTCGGAATGATTCTGTACATATTTAAGCCGGCAAAAAGTCTGCTTTCATTGAATCGACAAGTTTTAAATGTTGTTGCTAATAAATTTCCAGGTTTCTACTCTGAATGAAAACCACCATTTGCTCGTAAAACTTCCTTGCGAATGCGTTTGTGAAAATCTCGATGCTCTATAAGAGCAAGATTTGCAGTATGCTTTTTCCAGCCAACCTTGCAGTTGAGCAATAAGTCATCGTGGCCGTCATTGTGATTGCGCTTTTTATATTTACGCGCTTCTGATACACACCAATACACGTTCAATCGAATCCGAGTAGTGACTTTGCTCTAACTAAGACACCGACTCCCAAAGTAGGTCTACAAAAATTTCGCTCATATAGACTAAGACGTGGATCTTGTCCAATTCTTGAGCGACTGGTTGACGTATGCAACTGATAATGCACACTCTAGAATCCCTCAAAACGTTTGCAAAATGTTTGGATTTTGTGTCATCAAACGCTATGAAATGCAACTGCGGTAGCATTGTTGTACGCTACTTGCACTAAGCCTGCTTCCCATAAACGAATATATATTTATCTATCTAACTTTTAAGAGTTAACAATAAATTCACAATTATTTGAAAGACGATTTTTTAATTGCGGTTAGCTATACATCCCTCTTTAAACCTGCATATGTCTGACCCACTCAGTCTACGCAAAGTGTGAAAACGGTTGTGTATTTGCGAAAACTATGTCACAAAAATCCTATTATTTTCATTATAAGGCTATTCAGTACTTCTACTTTTCGTGTACCGAAGTCACAATCGATTATTACCACGGCTCCGCACCAAAGTTAAGAAATATTTGTCGCCGCAGCTTTCACACAACGGTTGGTAAGTTGATCTAGCCCTGTGTTTCCCAAAGTGTGGATCAAAACCCAAAGAAGGGTGGAGAAGGGTAAAAAAATATACATACAATAAAGTATATACATATAATAAAGAAAAAGTTAATAGAAAAGGAAGTGGAGCCCATAGCAATTGCTACTATTGTTAAGCCGCCCTTGCTACAACGTCGACAAACTTTGTATTGTTCAAGTGAATCGTACTCCTTATCAATTATTTAAGCTAATATTCAGTAACTGTAACGAAGGCAAATCGTGTTTTATCCCAATTACAAGAGGCTTGCAACCAGATGTAAGCCACTGGTACAAAATAGACAGAGATATGAATTCAAGCAAACAGGACATTTTTGTTCTTGCTTGCCATAATTTTCAGAAAAAGTATGTAAATAGCACACCAATGAACAAATGTCCAACATTTTTTATAACATATTTGATATCGTTCCTCCACTAGCGTTTATTGCAGTTTTGTAAATTTTTAAAAATGACAGCTATTGTCAAAATTTTTCTTCTTTTTATCTAGTTGGATAGAGACAAAGATGCATTCAAATTTTTCTTAATGTTGTTCTACACAACAGTATAGTGCAGATATTAGTTACATGACGTACAGCTTTTAGCATCAAGCTCATTGTTACAATATGCAACGTTCGCTTCACGGACACTACTCGAAAATCGTGCTGTTTCTGATCACGCTTGATACTAAACCTAAGCCCTTCTTCGTCAAGTGAATTAAAATTAGATTACGCAACTCCCCCCAAACATTATGTAAAAACGTGGGAATATTTTCTGCAAAACGTCAAATGGCTTTCTCTTATGGACGTTTGCTTTTTCTGTTATTTGCCAATCATGATACTTACCGCTTTTTAACAAAAAGCACATGAGCATTCTCTGAATCAATGTGATATCAAAGGAAAATGACGGTTACAGCCAGCCCATACGGTAGAAGACATATCGAAAATGTTGAGGCTTCTTATATTCAGTAGTAGTTACCAAAGTTTCGCACATAATCTCAAGTTCAGTGCTCCTATTTGATTGGCGATTTTAATGATTGGCTAGGAAATTACCAGCTAAACCAACACAATCTTTAGCCTTCCTTGTGTACCTTGAAACTTCTTCTGTATTGTAGCATTTCGCCTGCAGCGTTACAGTTTGAAAGTTGTTTCAAACTTTGTAACCAATTCTTTCTATTGAGGATAAGCTTTGAATTACGCATGCAAACGAGAAGCCTTCCGCTTTCGTAGATGCACAATTGCACCACTCAACCTTCGGTTCGCAACAAACCATGCTTATATACCTACACTTCGTTTCTCTCTAAGCTGCAGTACACAGCTGGTTCTGTTAAGCGATGTAGGAACAGCGATACAGCCTTTTTTCTAGGAAGATCTTGGTATTGGTGAAGAAGTTTTTTTCAATTGAACGCCTTGCGTAAGCAGCGTTAAGTCGGAAAAGTTGAAACGATGTTATCAGACCTATGACAAAAGTGGATAGGCTTGCATTTCTTCGATGCCGACTTTCCGTTAAATAATTGANATAAATTGCGTTACACGCTTAGGTGGGCATCAATGGTTCCATTAATGACTTTTACAGGTTTCATGAATGGCTTTTGAAAGCTTTGTCAAGCCTCTTTGCAGGGTCTACTTTACAGCCGAATGAACGTACCTTAGTGGCTGGTTCTGACGAAACGCCCTAAATACAAGTTCATAGCTACATTGAAATAAAGTATAAAGGTTCAATCATTTGTTGTTTTTTTTACTGCTGTTTTCCTCACCACGAGATTAATTGTGATACGCATAGTTTCTGAAATTGTAAGGTGATTTTAAAACACTGGGGTTTAAATGGACACAAAAATAGCGACATTTCTTTATTCAATGTCATACGGTTTGGTAACAGAAAGGTGAAAAAGCTAATCCATTATTTCCGATATGTGCCATAATTCGCTTCAGCCGATGGTGGTCATCGTAGGAGTTGTTTACATTCTTGAAAACAACTTACAGTTATTCATGTCTTCGTCTGTAACAAAACTGAACCAAAATCTTTCTTGATTTGCATAGTTGCCTCTTCGTTGTAGTAGATAGATAGGTATATATATCAACACCGAATTGAACAAGTATCCAACCAAATCTTTTTGAAGCAGCAAGCACCTGAAGCGGTTACCAATTTTTTTTCGTCAAACTATACCGGGCAATATCTATTAAAGTCAACAATTATGATAAATCAGCAATAAAATATAGATACAAATTATAACTTTTAGCTCAACTGTTGTAATTAAAAAACGACACCGACGTTTTAAAGTTATTAATTTTACTGCATCGTGTTTACTGGTTTTAAAATAAATAAAATGTAGTTATTTATTTTATACGTGGATGCGGTTGCAATGTCACAATTTACTGAACACTGCACACAGAACGCAAATGTTGATATCAATACTAGCTGATTCTTCTAATCAATATCTTCATTCTGTAATGAAATTTCACAAAATCTGAATAAAAAGTGGCTATGCTTTACCATTTGCAATTGTCGTTTTAGTACAATTTTGAGTTGGTAAGGATTTAACCATGGCATTGATCTCATTAATCCAATCGGAACAATGACAATACTAGCAAACTATTCATTGACAATGGTCATCTTGGTAAAATAAGCCAGTGCCGTTTTATTTCATAACTTAATTGAAGATGAAAGGAATTTCGCCAAAAATCATCAATAAGTACAGGAAGCGTTTTTCAGTTTATCTTACTAAAATGTTTTTTTTTGCATCTCTGGTTTCTAAACTTTATCCATATTATTTTGATACAAGTAAACAATCGAGGTTTTCTGTGTATTGAAAAAGAGAAATCTACATATTGAAATGGAGAGTATGTGCACGGAAAAATGCGATATATCGACCAGAGTGAGCAGTACGATAAAGAATGTGACTGCTCACGAAGACCCTATGTTGTGACAGGATTAACAAAGCCATAGGGGTTGTAACAAGTTTTGCGACACATGTGGTGGTGCGAGTTAAAGGAAACCTATATTGGATCGAGAAAGAAAAAAATGTGGTATGGACCAAAACGCAGCATGTAGCGGGGAAACCGATGGTTGANAAATGGTACGAAGCAGGACGAATGGAATGTAGTAGGACTAGGACCGACAGGACACTTTGTAAACTACATAAGTGTTAAAGTGGAATAGGTCCTTGATAAAGTAACCGACTCGTTTGGAAGAAAACGAAAAACAAACGGGAATACGCTCGATCCGCGATGGTTGCACCCTGCCAACCGATACATGCTACGATAAATGACGCTCGGAAGACACATATTCTATCTAATGCACCAATAGCCGATCTGTCACACGACTATGACGTAACAAAGTGGTGTTGCCGATTTGACGGGCAGCAAAATCCGCTACGCAAAAAAGCTCGGTAGCAGTGGTCGAATACGCCGGTAATCTTTCACTCACTAGCGTGGGTTTGACCAACTTTAGCAAAATATGGCCAAGTGGGGTCATACGCATGTGAATACGGGCTCACGAGCTTTTTCTGCAATACAAATCGAAATCATGCCACGTTACCGACATGTACGGTACAGGCAGCGACGGATTTAGATGGTGGGGGACGTGGGGCCCAGGCGTGGTGGGAGGCCCCATGTGCAGATACAATATGTTTAGGCAAAGAATGATCAATGAAGTCATTAGTATTTCCACGTGTCATTAATATTTATGATGTAATCCTGTAACGTCACATCCGTTAACTTAACTGCAACAAAACTTTATGATGCAACATCGTTTTTGACAATGACTAGCGGTTTGTGAAACTGTTGCAAAACCGGTCATCAGAAGCATCGCTTCTTCTTTTTATAATATTTGCTTGAAATACGTTTTGAAAATTTTTTGGAAAAACTTTCTGGGCGATCCAACGTTTTCATCATCTCTAAACGCGAGTCCTCACTCAGCAATAAATTTTACGACAGAAAGCAAACGTTGCAGGCAGAGGCGATTTCCTATATTGTTCGCATTGATTGACCTGACTGGCTAGTTCTTTATCAATTCTTCATAGTGATTAATTACGTCTGCGACTAAATGCAGTCGTGGCATCTACATGTTCCATTGAATGCTCGTGCCTTCTCAGGCGCTCAAGAGTGTGCTTCGAGTCAAAGNTTCCTTTTCTAATAAGGAAATGCACACATTTAGTCGTATCCGCGCACACAGTCTACAAGTGAAACATTTAACACAAGTTTGTGAAGGAGAAAAACAAAGCCAGCTTGTGTCAACTATACTTCGTCATTGTGGTTCTAGCGATGAATAAGGCTTGTGGTACATTTCCGTTACAAATTTCTGTCTTCTCTGTGTTGTGGAACATCATGTTTTCAAAAATGACTTTTCATCACAATGTCAAAAAGAACCTGTTTCATATTTCAACCAATAATTTTTTAAGAAGAGAGCCCAGAGGGCCCAAAGGGCCCAGATACCGTTGCCTCCAGTAATAGCGTCAGCCATCTCATCTATCGTGCTTTCCGATGATAAATCTTGACGTTCTTCTGCTACTGCACTGCTGGTTAACTAGGTCTATTTTCATCGTTACGTAGATCTAAGTCTGTCACAACATGTTCTTCGATTTTCTGTCCTCTTACAGGTTCCGCATAAATGTCTCCGCTGAACTTCACTGCCACTGTAAAATAGTCACTTGAATGTTTCTTGACTTGGCTGCAACTTCTTCCTCTCTCATTTTTCCTCTTATGCTCTTTCACGTCTTTTAGAACCACTTGGATAAGCTCTACATTTGTTAAGATGACGATCCCCTTCTCTCGATGTTTATTTACAGTATTAATAAACTCAATAAGCTGCCACATTTGCATCGCAAAACGTGAGGGCTACTTGCGACTGCCACTTACTGGAGCGTATTATCTACACTTAACAAGTCAAAGAACAATTAGACCTATTGATAAGTTTTAAGCATTGAAGTAAGACGTCCAGTGTGGACGATGTCTCAGTCAAAACAAACAAAACAAAATCCTCATTTATTTGTCCTATTTAGCTCATGAATATTTTGCAGTTTCCTTAAATTTCTTTAAAATATAAAATCGCCTTCAACAATATTATGAAACTAATTGCATGAAAGATGTTTTAAATTGCACACTAGCTTTAATAGAATAGAAACTGGTTCAGTTAGAAAGATTTCTTTTTATTTTAAGTCTGTGGCTTCATCAAGGAAAAAATTGTTCCACATTAGCGTAATGAGCCATAATATTGAAGTAAATTTGTGCAATCTTTATACGTTCGCTGAAGGATTCCGTGGCATTGCAAATTGCAAAATATTTGCCCATCTTTCATGTTCCAACATGTAACAATAAATTGCATCTTGTTGATGCCCTTTTCGCACGAACTCAAACAAGTTTTGGTATTGGTCAAACAGTGTAGCTTTATCAATAGAAACATTTCTCTCAAGCAGATACTACTCACATGGTTCAACATTTTCCCATTCAGTTGCTTGCAATCGGAGGAATCTAGTCAGAGAATTTAAAATCAGCAAATAAAGTGGTCCATTAAGCCAGATGTGCAACACAAGACTTGTGCAATGCAGATACATTTGACATGAATAATACACAGTCACGACCCTTGCCTTCTCTCTGTCTATGAGTTTTCTTGACGCTGATTTAACTTGTCTTGGAAGCTACATCTGATTGTCTCTATTGAAGCCTTGCGTTCATAGTGGGGAAACAAGATACAACCTCAACAGACGCTGCTTTGCTTAGAATTCTCAATATTCTGAATTGTCGATGGACATGAAGTATGAATGTGAAGCTGGATATATTTGAAGCATCCTAGGCAAGCTAGGATAAAGTGATAGCCACGTGGTTACGTTGTGAGAAATAAGTTTTTGGTACTCAATATCCGCAAAGTCACAGTGGTCTTTTCACTCTCATTTGCGAACTTTGTAAACGCAACACACGTAATTCACTTAGCTTCAAAATCATTTAGTCCTTTTCTGAAAAAGAATACTTCTGACGAATTTTTTCATTTTTTAGTATTACTGATTAGGTATAGGCTTAATTAGGCGACTAGAAAGTAGCCTACTATTCTATGCTATGTACAACACACTGATCATCGTATCACGGTTCATCAGCAAAGCTAGTACAGTACCTATAATAGAGTCAGAAGTCCGCACTCTAATGCTGAAGTCATTGAGATATTGAAAAAAGATTTATCACTGTTATGTAACGATTAATGTGAAAGCATTCCAGCCTTTCCAGCCGAGAATTAACTCAACCAAAACATAGAGTAATTAGACAACTTACTGGCCCTCCCATAAACTAAGCTACGCCACCAGCTCTTATCTTGTTGCAGTTGAGTAGGGACAGCTTACTGTATGCAAGTACAATGTATCATAGCCAGTGGCGTAACTGACAGGGAGCAGAGGGGCGAATTGCCGCCTTGGCAAGCTTAATGTAAAAACCGGTCTCCCACTTAAGTTTTATTTTGGTTTTAGCATTCTTTTGGTTTTCAGTAGGTTGTTGCTTTGTGTGTTTTTCGAATCATTTTCCAGTGGTTTAGGGTTTTAGCTTAGCCATCTACGTCCGGGTTCACCATCATTTCTCAAGTTTTTTCGGAGTGTTGGCCAGTGGACCCTGTACAGTGGCTAGTGGGCCCCTTTTATCCAAGTTTTCCACCCTGGCTTAAAACTTTAGTTGCGTCACTGATTAATAGCTATGTAAAATAAGAAATGTAAAAAAGGGGATATTTTGACATTTTTGAATGTCCTCGCAGATTATTGCATTTCTTATGAAAAAAAGTGGACATGTACTCCAAAAAGAGGACGTATGGTAGCCCTGCATAGCAATGCTACTCATGCGACCTGTGCAAATTTGAGTGAGGCAAACGCAAAATCTACCAGTAACGAGTAGTGACGTAAGCTTTTGCGCTCTACGTGGCTTGGCTTTGCATTCACTAGATTCAGATACCTGACCGATTTTCAAGAAAACAATAAGTGTAATAGTTGTTTCGTCACAATATCAAATAATATACAAGTGAAATACTGCCGTCAGGACGACCGATAATTTAATAGCGTCTAAAAACAAACTTTCCTCGCTAATGAAAATGACTAAGTGGCACACACATGTCGTACATATGGCTAAACAAATGAACACGGTGGAGGGCCCTTTTATGATGGGGGTTGTGTCCCCCCAAACTCGGTGCTGGGTACAGGGGAGAAAGCCAAGACTCGAGTTACGAGGCAAACAAAATTATTCAGTACTAAGAATTGACGGGGAATTTCCGGTATTGGAAGACTGGAACTTCGAAATTGAAAAATCACCTCTGTTAAAAAAAACAGTCGTAATATACCCACCTCGAATGCAAGGTTGGACAAAAAGAGAAAGACAGTCATTACAGTCACCAGTGGAAGGTTGGCTACGTGATGGACCTTTTCCGGAACAAACGCCAAGTTTCCGGGAAAGAGCACATAAAAATAGCTGTGAAAATGCAATAGTATCACTGGGAATACATATTCAATATCCCCAGACACAATATGATTCCTACCAAAACAGACCGACACCACCCAAATCACCGGTGATCTTCCTTGAGCCCAAGGAAAAGACGGAATAAAGAAGGAAAAGGGAAGCACCAGTAATAAAATTTGCAGGAGGCGTTAAGCTGAAAACGGTGCTAGCATTCGACATTCTGACTGGTAGATTACCCGCAACTGCCGAAACGGCTGGTTTTCTCAAGATGCAAAAAAGTTTTGACGCAAAACTGCACAACGTGTCAGTGCAGACAAACACGGCAATCGATGAACTGAACAAGAAAGTCATGAAATTGGATAGACAGGTACGCTTATTAGCCGTGGAAGTACAGCACATTAACATTAACGTGGCTGAGCTAAATATACCACGAGGAGACATGTTACGCCTAGCCGTAACGCAGGAGGAAAATAAGTTATGGCAACAGCAAGAGCCCGCGGACCAACAAGCGGATATTGCGCTACTGACAACGGAATCGATCGGCGCGTGGAAACAACAAATAAAGTCAGGAACTGACTTATATTTCGTTCTAAAATCAATCGTAGCAACCCTAACGTCATGACGGGACGAAACCGAGCCTAAACAGCAAATTGTTTAATGGGGAAGCGAGCAGGAGAGGTTGCATTTCAAACATTCGCAACCAAACTACCTAAACAAATGAAAAAACTAAAAGAAAACGATACAGAGCCAACAAAATTGGAACAACGCGATGATCGAGATTTGAAAAACCAATTGAATGTCGCACCTCGCTATGACAGAATTGAGAAAGCTTGAAGAATATAGCGTTGCAAATCCGCAACTATTAAACCCGTGAGCAACACACATGGAAGAAAATTGGGAGAGAAATGATGCCAACCTGACAGCATCTACAAAAGGACTAAACAACATCGCAAATTTGCCAACACATATCGTGGATAACGCCACGGAATTCGGTAAAAGCGTTGTAGCTGGTTGGTTGAAGATTTTTAAGAAACCAAAGAAGAAACAAAGAATTTTACGCCGCGCTAGGACCCAGAGCGTGGACAGAATTGACAGAACTTGCACGCGCAAGACCCAAACAAGCATTAAGAACAATAGCACAGCAGAATGCAGCGGATGGAGTCGCTGCATTCAAATAATACTAAAAGAAATATAGAACTTGTGTGCTGCAAAACCAAAGAAACAAAAATATATTTCAGTAGACAGCAAGTCCTGACGTGATCAGAGCTTCGAAGACAAACGCAGTGACTAACAATGTGTAAATAGACCCTTGCCATGTACAGAAAGGAAGTGATGTGCGCACATCAGCCTGATTTAAGCATAGCACCAACTTCCTGCCAAAACATTCTAAACAAACCTCTGAACAGGCAACATCTTGCTGCACAGGAAACCAAGCAGAAGAGTTCTCAACAAAACAGCTATTGCACAGGGACAGACTAAACAGTGAAAATTTTGAGACTGACTAGATACTGAAGGAAAATACCATGGACAAAAGCCCATCAACTAGCAATAGATTAGCTGGATTCCTGCAAAAGAAAAGCAATAAGCCATTCACTCGTGCGGAATTAAAAAATCCTTGCAAAACAAAGAACTATCTAAAATGGAGGAGAGCTTACGCGAAGATGTTGTGAAACTAAGAAAGACTGAAGGACCCAAGAAATTTGAAATAGTAAAAAAGATAGGAGAGACACTCTTTCGCTACCGCCACAAATTACATGTGTATAACAAAACAGAACAACAAAGAGCTGTAAAATGTGTAAGGCCTGTGCAGAAGACAATCAGAGAAAACCCACATCAAGCCACGACGAGGAAACCGTAGATACCTCAGACCAAGACGCCGCGAAGCACGAATAAGAATAAGGACGAAATCGCATAAATCACGGAATGCAAAAAACTAAGGAATACGTCACTCCGGTGCTCCTCTGGCTCCGAATATTTCCAGTGGCAAACAATCACCGAATAAAAAAGTCCAAGGTTATCTAAACTACACCAATTTTTGAAGGCCTTGAGTTTTTTTGAAGCAGTTATTCATTTGTCAAAAGGTACTGTGATTTGCCGCATGTGGTAAAATTGTCAACACTTATTTCATTCGTCAGTTGTCACAACAAAATTTTTCTATGGCACCTTAGTCCTCTTTTTCCTTCAAAATTTTTACCCTCATAAGGGAACTGTCCTAGTGGTTAAAACGTATTCGGTACATACTTTTTGATTCAGCCAAAACACCCCAGCGAAGGCATTACAAAATTTGACTGTAGTTTAAGTTCATCCTAATATTAGCAATAATTTACCGTTTGAACAGCGCAATGGACAGCGAGAAAAAGTTACTATTCCTTGCCTAGACACATCTGTCTGACAGATCAAGTATTACTACTTTGCACAGGTATTTAAAAAGAAACTATATGCCATGATTAACAGTGGTGAAAAAGTAGACAAAGTCAGATTTTGCTTCACAGGAATGAAAGCAACTTCATTGTCATTCTTCAAAAACTCAAACTTTCCTCTCACAAAATAAGCGCATATTAAAAAGAGCATAACTTCTCAGCAGTCTTGAGAGAACATCGTAGACACTGGATAATTCAAGTTAATCACGTTGTTCAAGCGAGATGCTGACTGTTATATCTGAAATGTTAGAATCAATGTCCTTAGTCCAAAAACAATTTGCCAAACCTTCAAAAACTATTAGTTGCTTGTGGCTGAAAACTGTTCACGTGAACCAAGCTTATTGTTATCTTAACTGTGGCATTACTACTTGCTGGGTTGAGCTTGCAAATCCACCATTTCTTCTCTAGATATAGCACAAGTAATTAGCTGCTCAGAATAATAATTTTTCTTTAATTCAAATCGATCGCAACAAGATTTTAGCGGTATAATGATATTTTGACAGTGGATAAAATATATAGATTGAAAAAAACAAATTAACATGTAAGCTCAGTAAAATTTACTTCCTAAAGCTACTTTTTCACCAAAATATGAACATTTCATCGCCCAGAACCAGACATACTGCTTCCCTCGGATATGCCATTCCGTGAAAAAGATACCCAATCGCACAAAAATCTTTTTAATATGCTGTGCCGAAAGTATGGGCAGCAATCGATTTAATTATTAAAATATCATCTCATCATCTATTCATATTCAAATACAAAACATACTTGAACAAGCAAGAACAAAACTTACACTTCAGCTTGGCTGCTATACAGACAACTATGAACTACAGATTTGGTGCACCAGTAACAATTCATGATTGTATTGTTATTACCGTATTTTGTTTATTTCTTTCGCTAGGCAGCTTTTGTTTATTTGTTTACAGTGTTTACGCCAACGATTAAAACAAGTCCCCTTCGCTTACTGCAACAATATAATTAAATCAAAAGTTTTGTTCAATGTGCGGTTGGACTTAAGTTTACAAAACAACAATACCGTATATATTGTTGCAAAAAAATTGTTGAATAAACAAACAACAAACAGATATTCAATTGAAAACGGAAAGTGGTCATTTGACATGTAAACATAGTGGTTATCTGTTCTCTAAACTGCTCTTTTTCTCTAACAGTGTATGAAGCTGTGTTGCTTTCTCGTTTGTATATCGCTTTTATTTTGTGTTTGTTAAAATGCTACATTGCGTACAGCGTATCATATTTCCAAATAAACGTGCCTAAGTGATTCTATTTGAACAAGAACTGATGATGCCCACCCGGTAGGCGGAATATATACTTGGACAAAGTTGTAGTGTCTGATTATTATTGACTGTGAAAGAATTCATTTCGATAGTCAGTGATTGACTGATTGATAGGTTGATAGTCAGGTCGCTGACCAGTACATCATTTGTTAGACCACATCACAAGTAATGTTAGTAATTACATTACCCATTAGTTTGTTCTGTTCAATGATTTTGTTATGATTATGCCACTTTTCTGATTGATCTTCTGACGTTGCACTATTTGCCACTCGCAAACCCGATTGACGGTTATTGACCACGGCAGGCATTGCCGCGCTCGGGCAAGCCAGCTGTCAACAACACGAAACATCAAATGCCATTATCAGTTCCAGTTTTAGGTACCCAGTGACAATATTTGCGGCAGTAAGAAAGCAACGATGCGAAAACTTTGAGATTTATTTGTTCGCAAAATCCAGTTATGTCCAACCTGCATCCCCTTATATGTTGGGTATTAGTAAGCATACTGTATATGATACGTTTGAAGGGTTTAATCGTACTTTTACTTATTTCGTTGCACGTACTTAAAATTTGCTTAGCAATTGTGTAACTGCTCACATGTAGTTTCAAATACGCATAGTCAAGCAGCGAAACATAGAACGACAGGGTCTTTTCAATAACATCTCCTTGGAGCAATCTTTTGGAATTGATGGTTATTCACCAGTTGAAAAGTCTATTTCAACTAACATGCCTATTTCTTCAGAAAACCCTCGAAAACATGGCTCTGGCGTTGCGCATCAGAAATGGCTCGCTGGCCACAGTTTTTCCGCTGCTGACCTGCAGTCCACACAACTATAAAAACTTTAGTGATTCCCACTTAATCTGAAACAAAGCTTTTTAGAGCAGAGCTCTTCATATCCCACAAGTTTTGGATATTTTTAAGCCACTAACTGCTACTCCTTTACGGTGTGGAGAGAAGCAGCTTTACCCAACAGGATTTTTTGTTTGAATTCGTTACGTCCTTAGCTAATTACACTGCTCACGCTTTTGAGAGAGATTGTATGGTGAAAAGATACCAAAAGAAAGTTCAGGGCGTGGGCACTACAGCCATAACACTCGCTATTCAGAGGCGGATCCAATGAGCCATTTGGTGCAACTTCCGCCCAAACGAACATGTTTATTTCTGAAGACAGAATGCAAACAGCTAGCATTTTTCACTTGATAAACACGTTGTCTGAAAACATTCCTCTTTTTTATTGCCAACAGCTACCTCAGGGTTTCCAACCTGGGCAATAGTGTTGCAGACCCCTGAGGTTGGGGCCTGCACATTTAAATGAGAAAAAAATATTCTTTTGAAAGTTCCACTGTTTTCCACTCTGATCATTGGTTTCATTCTAACGAACTTTCTATTCACACTCATTGATATTGTCATCTTGACAACTAAAACGATTTCTTGCATCGTGCTTTACTTTTAATTACGAGGCAAAACCTGTGCTTTTGCTTCAACAAATAAGTCAATGAACGCAGATAGAGCATAGCCAAGCGGTCACGCAAAATTTTACCACCAGTCAGAACTTTCTGCTGTGGCCACTTCATAGTCAAAAGTCAAATCGATGCCAGAATAAAAAGCACGATGATTCGAAGGCAGACTAACTGCAGAGAGTCCCTTATTCGAAGCGAACGTTATCAGAAGAGAGCATAATTTACACAGTAAGTGTTTTTCAGTTCAGTAATCTTCATGCGACGCACGTAGACTCCCCGGAAAGTTTTACACCACAGATCATTTGTCAATCGCAATGTTTTCATGTCACAAAGCTTTCCCTGTAGTTCGCACAAGTTCATAGCCTTCAACAACATCGCGAAGCCCACTCTACATTCATTGGTTTACATCAGCTCAGGGATCTACAATCTTTTTTGTCCTAGGGCCACACAAGCTATCACGCAACAGTTCGAGGGTCGGACATCTTATGTAATGTGATTGTTTCGGGATATGTTGCATTCTACCAAATCAATAAATTTTTCGTAAATATATTATTCTTTCGTTATTGACAAAATGATTTTTCGGACCGGATAAAATGGCTTCGCGTGCCGGATTTGGCCCGCGGACCGTAGTTTGAAGACCATGGTTTACATACCGTAATTACTTTACTTAAAGGAATAAAGTACAAACTCAATAAATGATTACAAAATTGAGACCCTACTTACAGTAGTATCGTCCCTGGGAGCGATTTTGCTTTTATCATAAATCGGGGGTGATTTTGATGATGTAGTGGAGATTTTGTAAACATAGAATTTGCGAGAATCGTTTTACATCTGAGTGGCTTTGTATTAAAACCATTCTTTGCGCGCATCGCCAATAACTTCTAAATCCGTTCTGTATTTTCAGATGAGCCCTCTCAGTCCGTGCTATTCCGTAACAGTTGCCATTGTTTCGTAAGATAAACCTACCTACGTTGTGGATTTTATGACGTGAGAACCTCCGACAGGATTCCAGTAATCAGACTAATGTGTTTGAGCTAGCCTGCTAGAGGAAGCAGAAAAGCGCGTTTAGTTTAATGCAGGGATCATGGGATGTGGAACCTACTTGCTATCACGGGCTGCATGAATTGTGGAATATCGCTGGCTGGCCGCAAAAATTGATTATTTTCATCTTAAAATTCTACCTTTATCTTCCAAAGTGAAAGAAGGAGAGAAAACTATGTCAAGGAGCGAGCGACTTCTCTTGACTTACTGTCTAAGTGTCTGCTTGTCATGGAGTTTCGTTTTGACGCGATGTGGAGTTCTAACTTGGGTAACGAAAATTCTGATGCGGGCCATATGAAATGTTCACGCAAAAATTCATACATTGCCTTAGCATATCAATAAATGCTTCACTTCATATGCGTCAAAAATTGCTCTGCCAGCTGGTGAGTTTAATGATTGCTCGATGGACAAACCACTTTACTTGCAATCTGAGCTATTTCGCTTCCTTTCGTCCCACGGTTTTGATCAACTAATAGTATCACCTGCTAGAAACTCTAGCACTTCGGACTGGTTTGCCATCGACAACGTCTCTCTTGTGCTGGATTCAGGTGTTTTACCACTTAAAGGGTTAAACAATCTCAATGATTCACTAGTTTTCACTACTTTAAACTGTCTGCTTCCAAATTCTCCATCTTCATTAAACTGTTATGGGACTACGCCAACGCTGATTTCACTAAACCAAATGATGCTGTCTTATGTGTACCCTGGGAAGACATCGTTGCAAATTCTCCCAAAGTCGTTTTAGCTCTAGTAGATATAACGGACATAATTAATCAATGCGCTCGTCAGTTTATTCCTGTAAAAAAGTAATATCACACAATGCACCTACTCAATAAAGCAAACCTTGATTGTCCCTAAATTTGAAACGTTTAATTCGCAAAAACCAGCGTTTATTTACATGGCGCAAACGCTTAACCCAGTCTATAAATATTCCTACAACAAGCTTCGAAATACGATTCAATGTACTAGCAAAGATAGGAAACAACAATAAAAGCTGCACATTCTGGATAAACTTCATCATGTATCCAGTTCACGACCTGACAGTCCAGTGCTCCTTTACAAACTGTCAATACGGCAATGTCTCTACAGCCAATTTGTTCAATAAGAACTTCGCTTGAATATCTAGTGTTAAATACAAACAGCCAAGCAGGGAAATATCGAACAACAGAGTTTTTCCGGATGGAGTTTTTTCCAAGCCGCTTCCTCCCTTCAACTACATCACTAACTTGCTTACACCTCCACTTACCATCGAACCGTTTGCTGTCTATCGTGTTTTAGCATGTCTGAATTCAAGAAAATCCAAAGGTTTTGATACTTTACCTAACCAATTGCTTTAAGTCACGTTCCATGTCTCTAGCTACACCGTTTAGTCTCCTTTTCAACTTCATTCTTGCAACCAAAAGATATCCAAGGTCGTGGAAAATTGGGTCGGTCATACCTCTGTATTAATTCGGCCCTACATATGACATATCTAACTATAGACCTATTTCTATACTTCCGTCAGTTTCTAAAGTCTTCGAAAGACTACTACGTAATCATTTGTACACATACTCAGAAGCTAACCATCCGGTTTTCAGTCGAAATTCCGGGTTCCGCAAGCATCGCTCCACCAATTCTAATCTGCTTGAAGTGTCTCACAGACTGTTCCACACGCTAAAGATAACGGTTATTCATCACGTGTGGTGTTCCTAGACATTTCCAAAGCGTTTGACAAAGTTGTTCACTCCGGCCTCCTTTTAACCTGCAATGGTTAGGTGTAAGCGGATCTTTTTTTAACTTGGCGGAATCTTACCTATTAGGCAGATCCCATTTTGTATGAATGTCAAATGCCAAGTCTGATTTATTGCGTACGAATTGTGGTGTTCCGCAAGGTTCAGTGCTTGGTCCTTTGCTTTTTCTGGTGCATGTAAATTACATTTCACAAAATATAAAATCTTCTATTTCTCTCATTGCTGACGGAACCGTTCTATCTTACTTCTCAAAATGCCCTACAATCTTCATAGCGTTTTGTCAAGCAATTTGAACGCTCTACAATCCTAGGCTGACCTATGGAATATCAGTTTCAAAGCATCTAAAGCGAAAGTGCTCACCACATCTTCAAATGTTTCTCATCCAACTCTCCAGTTAGCTAACCATGCATCTGTTATTCGAGGTACACTTTCACAAACATCTTGATCTTACTATTTTCCATCTTTCGTTATCTTGGCATACGCACGTAGTATCATTGTACCACAAGACTATCACAAGACTGAATGTTCTTAAAAAATAAGATTATCTGTGCCAAGGTACGCACTTCTGCTTTTTTCCGTTCCTACATTCTACCTCTATTTGATTATACGGTGATGTCATACTTACGATAATGTCTCTACTGCAGACAGTTGTCGCTTGAAAAATGTACAAACGTCGACTGCTAAACTTATCCTGGGCTGTATGCAAACTACTTCACACTCGAAAATCTTAGAGGAACTTCCGATGCCACCTCTGCACCTTCGTCAAAACTGCCACATTTTATTTGCAATCCACAAATTTCTTCTTGGACCATGTCCTACATTTTTAGCTAATTATAACCCCTAAACTCTTCCGTGACCTAGCCTAAGTAATCACTCTCTGCGTCATGGTATGAACGTTCAACTTCCGTCATGTCGAACCGCATTCTTTCATAGTTCATTTTTCCTAAAAGCTTCAAGACTGTGGAATTCTCTACCTACATCTGTCAAATCATTAAGACCAAATTTGTTTCGTTCCAAAGTCACTGCTTTAATCTGTGGAAAGTCACATCAACTACTACATCTCTGTGGCGGGAATCCCCGAGCCACGTCCTGGCTGTGTATGCTTCGTTTTGGTCACAGTCTATAGTGGATTTACCTTTTCGCATTACGACTTGTCGTTTCCTACTCGCTATTGTATTCCGTACGTGAGGTCTGGTTTGTATAAGCTTGTCATTTGCGTCAAGGGAATTCGTGTGTGCGCACTCCGCTGCGTTTGCGCATGACCTCGATTCGCATTGCATTCGGTTTTGTCCATCGGCGTGGACACCACGCTTTGAGAGAGTCGAGTTGTGTATCGCTAGTGCATGG
>JGI24158J21664_10001191_pt1 | contig 28394 bp, 15 predicted proteins | sample Ectturendosymbi3_FD_21664 | JGI IMG/M metagenome (IMG submission 21664) | reverse complement strand
TTAAACTGGGCCGCACAAAAACTTCGACTGGGCCACATGTGCCCGCGGGTTGGACATAGCTCACCTACACCTTAGTTTTTCCAGTGAAATAGCAAACAATGTAACTTTTTTCCGGAAAATTTAAACTGCTGTAGTATTGTATACAGCATTTTACTGATTTGAAAATAAAAGTTATATGTTTTGTGCAGTAGCAGGTTACCGTGGTCTGCTTTTTAAAAGGGACAATGGCCCGTTGGTTGTGATCTCGGCATGATCAAAACAAAACATCTTAGTTGTGACCAGTGGCGTAGCAAGGGGCGGGGGGCTCTGAGGGACGCGGGCCCCGGGCGGCACCTTTTGGGGGGCGGCATTTTTCTGATCAAAAATTAATTTTTGAAAGAAGTTTAAAATTCTTACTCTTCTTTATCATTTTAAAATAAATTTTTAAAAGTTCCATCTCTTTCCAGGTTGTGCGCTAGACTGGCAGGCTAGTCTAAAAAACACGATATGTGGCTGTGGAGTGAGCGAATTGGTGGAATATTTACTCCAAAGTCTTGGTCAAATCCAATGTGGTAAAGTGCCCGTGTTTGTCTTGACATTAGGGCTTTTTTAACACACTGCCACTGCCTAAATCGCCGCAGCGCTCCTTGGGCAACAGCGTTCACCTCAACTGCCCCGGTAAGAAGCATATTTCAAGCGTTGGCCTGCCGCTAATTGCCGCCACCAAAATTACATAAAATAATTTCTTGGCACATCTCACGTTATTTTTTAATGTTCAGTGGGATTCAATTCCGTATTTACTCGAGTGTAAGCCACCCTCGATTATAAGCCGCACGACATGGTGTTAAAAGTTAATCTAAGCCGCCCTTGAACAGGTTACCCAAGTCCCAAGCCTATGAGGTACTTTCGCATACTGGCACCTTTCGCGTTTATTCGTAACCCTGGTAGTCATGTTTCACCACTACAACTGCCTCCTGTTCATCATAATACCTACTGTGACGGAGTGCGCATATGATTCTGAAGAGACTTAAATGCGTGGAGAGTTTGGTCGACAGAGTGTAGCCAACGAAAGACTGAGCGTCCTCTATGCCTTTAAATAAAGTGAAGAAAAAAAATCTAAGCCGCCTTTGATTGTAAGCCGCACGAAATGATGAAATAAAAGCTTTATAAGCCGCGGCTTACTACCGAATAAATACCGTAAGTATCACACGCTGTAACCCAGTCATTAGGTGGTTTTATAAACATTAAATTTTGGCGGCTGAAGTGAAGAATTCTGCAAAGCTAATGGTAGTCAGTTTCAATACAAATGCTGTTTTTCTGCATGATGTAATGGTGTCGGAAATGACGTTCTTGCGTGGGGTAGTGCAGTTAGTTGGCATTGGGTAGCTTTGAGATTTGATTGTCGGTTTGAACTGCCCAGTTGATATCAGACCCAGTTGATAGGCAGCGTGAGTTTCGTAAAAGGAGGCCTATCCTTTGTTCAATGGTATATGTAACATTTGCAGTCATTGAAAAATTCATTTCAAGAAGAAAAGTTTACGAAAGATGTTGCTCTCATTTTGATGAATTTGAGGCAAGAACCTTAGTCTGAAAACCTAACGTAAAGGCAAACGATATGTTTGGGTATGACTGTGGCGAAGGCTTTTATTAAAAGGGACGCTAAGCGAAACAGTTGGTCAATTTGGCAATAACTGCACTGAATGAAGTTGTTCAACGCACTTACCGTCGAACTTAAGACGTTGTAATCACTGCTGAGCAATAAAATGGCCTATGTCCCACCTGGCATGGCTTGGTAATAAAGTTTTCAGAACTGACGTCTGTTGGTAACCAATCCCGTCGCCACGGGGGGGTTGGTGGGCTCAACCCCTACAAACAAAACTCCAACCCCCCAAATTTTAAATGTGAAAAACTATCAATTAGTGGATTTTTTTGTCAAATTTTATAATGTCAACCTCCCCTGTATAAACGTAAAGTCCCCTAATTGAAGACGTCCTGACAATGTTTCTGTTGGTAACGAACAAAGGAAAGAAATAACACTATGCACGTGTGATTGGAAGAAGTCCAACAGCCAGACCAAGTGCGCAGGTCACGAAGGCTACAAGTCAAACGCTTCTCAACCAAACCTAGTTTTAAATCTATTTGACCTATTTTATCAAAATGGGTCCCCGCACCTGAAAAGGGCTCAGCGCAAGTGCCGATAGAGTTAGACTTGCCATAATTTCTTAGGCTAAAACCAGGACGAATTAAAACCATGAGTGAAATAACCTTACGAGCGGCCGAAGGCCTGAGCTTGGCAAATTTTATACCACCTTATTTATTTGTTTTAAGACTGTCTGAGAACACATATAAATCAAGGTAACCTTTCTTAACCTCTTTTTATTAGCGTTTATCTGTGAAAGGAATCCATACCGCACTGTTAGCCTGCCACATTACTCTACATTAAGTCAAGTTCTAGCTTACTTTCAGCATAACATGACTCAAAGCTAACTGAAAGTTATCCTGCCTTCTCAAAGCTGCAGCAATTGCTGGAGTTCCATTGAAGACAATGGAAAAATGACGCAACAATAAGCCCCCAATTTGACAAATGGCCATTGAGCGGAATTATTTCATAACAATGCATCATCAGGCTGAAGTTTATTTTGAAAATTTCACTGAAGTGAAATTCCGGGACATTTTGCTAACCGGGACAGACGTTTAAACCGGGACAGTCCCGGCCAAACCGGGACGTATGGTAGGTCTAGACAGAGTGAACGTTTGAAGTCTTTTATACATTCTAAGAGAATTAAACCACTACGGATTAACAGATTCAGTATTCAAGTAACTTCACTCCACAGGTGAAATGAGCAAGGAATCAATCACAAATTTTAATAGGAAATCGATTTCACGTAAAACTGCGTATCATCAGTCCTTACATCTTATTCAAATACACTAACGTACGGAGGGGGTAGGCCACTGTGCCATGGCCACCCACTCCGTCCCGAAATATAAAAAATGTAAAAACATTATTGTCTGAAACTTGCTTCCAGAAAGCACAAAAAATGCGTATTTTTAGGTGTATTTTGCAAAATTTTCCCGAGGGCATGTCCCCGGACATCCCTAGAATGGTCGGGGTCGTGTATTCGGCACTTCCCCTAAAGTTGATTTGTGACTTCACACAATTGTGACGAAACTTGCCCCCCCTCGGAAATTTTCTGTGCACGCCACTGTTCAAATAGATTGTGTTTTGTGATTGATTCCTTGCTTACTTCACCTGTGGAGTAAAGTTACTTGAATACGAATATGCGCAAGTTTAAATCATCGCAAAAAGATTAAAGCAGAGCCCAATCGGCTGAATCCTCTATAGCCTATTTAAAACCTTCTAGAGCTTTTAAATGTCAGATTCAATACTATAGCCTGCTATGTGCAGTATATATAGGCTACTTTTAGTTAAAGACAGGGATACTAGCCTACACGAAATATTAACATACATAAATGTTTGGCCTACATCTGCAAAGTAGGTATGCGGCCATCACACCCCTTCATTTTTTCGTTTGATACCTGGAATGAGCAAACTATTAAAAAGCCATGCGGCGGGCTTACCAGACACTAAAAACCAACAGGAAAGAAAATTTGACGAAACATGTCCGAGTCTGCATATGCATGTGTAAAGAAAGCAAAAAAATAGGAAAGTAATGATGAGGAAGATGGCAAAAACCAGAAAAAGTGAGACTCAAAATAAACAATGAAAAACAAAACCTATTTAAAATTGTGGGTGTTTGATTGTGATCTTCAAGATGCTTTATTAATCCTTATATCATTAAATCAGCACCCAAACATTATCTTTCATTCTAAATTCTTGTACGCAAATTTAAGTGGTGGAAAGGGCGGCACTTAGCCTCGCTATGTCACTGGTTGTGACCTAGGTGTGATCCAACAAAGTATCAAACATACATAAAAATAAGATCATGTCTCTGTAAACCAATCTCATGGTGCACTCTAGTGAGACGTGAAACAGTGAGAGAAAGACTTTGGAGACAGATACGCGAAATGGGCGACGAAATCAGGAGATCAAATTCGAACCGCAAATCCAAGAGCAGTAATGCGCGTTTCAAAGTTGGCACCACCACAAAGAGGTGTCACACACATAGGTGTAGCCAGGGGGGGCCAAAGGGGCCATGCACCCCCAAATTTTTAGAAAATGTAGTCATTTTGTGCTTTGAGAGGAATTTTTCCAAACAAAATAGTGTTATTCGCTCAAACATTTTGGCCCCCCCCAAATTTCTGGGCTGGCTACACCACTGGTCACACACCGTCAAGTATTCAATTTTTAAATTAGCTCTTACTCCGATCGTCGCTTGTGATTTTAGCACTTGTCAATTACTGAATGGTTGTTGCCACAAGTGCAGTTGGCAGACAAGGGGTTTCAGGAACATTCACCGTGTGAGGCTATAAAGTGTGTAACAGTGAAATCATTAAATCCCTCAACATTAATCAAATTATCCGAGGAGAGATTTCAATTTCGACGATAAGTGCTACGTAATTAGCGGCCTTGAAAAGATTGACAAGGCTGGTTTTGCTTGCTACACCGACTTAAAGAGATCTAGTAGCTGTCCAAGGAGCAAACAGCAGGATTGCGTCATGGACCAGGCTAGATATCGCTTTGGTGTGAAGCTGCAAACTGGCAGAGGTTCCTGACCACCGTTAGGTAATTTATGTGATACAGAAGTAGGGCCACCATCTTCGTAAATATTCTGGGAGAAAGAGCAATGATGACGATGTGTCCGGCCTAGATAAGCCAATCATTACCAGTGAACAAGGTTTGGAGCGCATTCGTCGCCAGCATCACTTATATTCGCGGTAGGAACGGCTCCAGCGTGTTAAGATTGTGCTAATGTTTTTCGCAGGGTGTTGTAGGTATCTAGTGAGCCGTTGCTACACAGGGCCAGCTGCATTTTCATGTGATAGGCCCAGCAGTCGTTCAGCAATCCTGTACTTCAACAAAATGCAGCTGATATTACGCATCTGCCATCACGAATCTGTACCACGACAACCAAGAGTTTTAGTTGTCACCAAAAATTATCTGTCAACGCTATTTGAGCTTTCCAATCGCATTGCGCCACGAAGCGAGAATCACCTTATCCAAAATTTTGGGAGGCCTATATTTTGACTTTAACAGTTTTTGTGGGACACCGCCTCTCAATAGCACAAAATGACAGGATGTGCCAGAAGTTTGGGGTGGTCCCTCCAGCTACGCCTATGCTTATCATTCGAAGTTGTGGCACCAGCACCAACAAATAATCTGCAGGTAAATATACCCTGGGTAGACCTACAGTGTTTGTTGAGTGGCTGTAGTAATCACAACATATTGATTAGAATTCGCATTGCCTGCAGAAATTACTGCGAAATACTCGTGTGATGCACTAAAGACTAAACATTTTTACTTCAAGCGCTATTTTAGGCACATCGTTTATCAACACGTGAGGAAAACCCCAGCGAAGACGAAAATAAGTTGAGTCGATTCTGATTTCATAATGATTCTGAATCACTTAATTTTTTCGCATGGGCGAGATGGTCAGACATCTACCCAAAGTCTGATTGCATCAAAATAAAAGGAATTTTCTCTGTCGAGTGTTGATCTCAGCTGCTCTCGGTGAATTGACAAGAGTCGATAACTTCACTCGGACTCAGTTTACTTTGATTATTCAATCGAATCGACTTGAAGCGAAGTTTGCTGTCCCATTCCTTGAACTAAACTGCGATGCCCATGTCTTAGGTAGACTCAACCTTGCACTGCGGCCACAGCCAAGCCCACAACGGGCGCTTATCGGGGACCATGGAGAGGACCAAGCGGCCGTCTATGCTGGAGACGGATACTAAAGCTGACTACCTCTGTGAAAGTTGACGCACGGTACAAGCCACGTATAGATTAACAAGTAAAAAATTCTGAAAGCAGACCTTTATGTACTTTCCTGTGTCCATGTTTCCGTTCAACCAGTGATGTTCTCGAGCGCTGGAAACGTCGCAACGCTCGGCGATGGGTATGGCTCAAGACCACCAAACATGACAATGCTATTAATTCAAGCGCAAGCTTCTTTGTAATGATGCTATTAAACAACATCGTGACCGAAACGACGAAGGGTCTGAAAGTTTCACAAAATACGTTCAGCCGATTGTATCGTTGGTGTATAATACAAAGCTTTGATACGTTATTTTGTGGATCTGCGGTTCGCGATTCAAGATCAAGATGTGGGCGTACGTCGCATAGTTGTGAGCTGAAGTACTGGTCTGCAAATAACTTCTAGTCGCATGTCTGCTGAATCCACGCAGTATACGGAACACGCCCATATTTACTTTTAATGAGCGCGCCCTTTAGTTATACTTACATTCATTTTACAAGTTTAAAATTTCCTTCCAACATCCTAGTCTGAGGAGTGGTCATCTCAGATTTGTTGATCACTGAGTTGAAAAGCAACGCAGCTGAAAGTACTTAAGTGGCTCCGTTAGCTTGGCCCACCGCATCCTGTCGCGAGTTACGTTTTCACCGAGGATTTCAGTCGAAAAAGAAAAGACTGCGCCGTCGTTCCGTACCACTTACCCCTCGCGTCTCGGGAGCTACAGCACTCTTCGACAAGCAGATTTTAAGATCTTTATTGAGCTTTTTGTCTGGCACTAGGGTGCGCTGCAAAAGCTAACACTTAGTTCCAATCCATTACAGAAATCCTCTCACGTTGAAGAAGTCGCGTACACGCGAGCAAAGACGACAGAATCGAGTTAATTTTCGCCGCGGGATCAATAGTACCACTAAATAATGCATAACGTTCCCAAGTATTTATTAAATTATTATCGCCCCGTGCGTACTTCTCGATTCAAGTCAAATGATCAAAGAATTAACTCCAGTACAATGGAGACATGAACTGGCTTATTGTTCAAAGTTGTAACTTCAGCGAGCAGGTGTTGCCTTTCCAAAATTGAAAAAGCGAAACAAAGCACACTTCATAATCGCTGCGTAAATGCTGCACCTTCACTGTATCTTAAAATGAAAATAGATTGCACTGAAATAGTTGCGCATACGTAAAATCTTATTTACCGTTCGTAGTTCCTCTGTTCTCATTTGTTTATCTTTTTTTTCAGCGGTTGCAATCAGAGTCTACATGTGTTTGCGATCGGAAAGGTGCAAGCCTTAAGATCTATATTACACCAAAAAATCACTTGTTATTTCCCGGGATGAAAGTGTTTCTCATGTTACAATCAATTATGCATTACACCGCACAGCATTTCTGCCGTTTAAATTAACATACATCACCACTGCATTTTCACAACGAGCGGCTTGCTTCTTGTCGATGCAAGTCTCTCAAATTTTTTTTTTGTCACTAGCCATTTTTCTCAAGCAAAAATACAACTACCATTTGTTTCCTCTCCATTCTCAGCATAAAGCCCAATCCTGGCACAAAAAATACATTTTTGTGCGTGGCACTGTAGGTTAACATCGACCGAACGCAAACAGCCAGTAATGAAGCTGGTGATGAAGCAACAACACCTCAGAAGGAAACGAGGTCTGACGAAACGTTCACCTAACCTACATTCACGAACACAAACGCACAAGTTTATTGTTGCACGGTAATAAATTTTAAGCAACATTCTTCAGTGTGCAGCAAATTCTGGAAATACGTGACAAAGAACAAACTCCTACACTGGACACCACTCCCTCAAGTCCTATACGAACTACGATCCCGATAATTCAATGGCAAATGAACGAGTTCAAAATATTGGTAATGCTTCGAGTCGCGAGTTTCATCTATAAAAACTCTGGATATCTAGTCGAACACTTTGGCTATTCAAAGGCTAAACTGAGATACGAAATCCAAAATGTCCGCAACCTAAACAGGATACGGGGGTGTAAACACGCTGGCATGAACTGTTTAACTGATGCCTCGCACAATACAATAACCCTCCCCTTGTATTGTGTTTCACAGATTTCTCTCAACAAAGGCATGGCTAAAATGTGATGAACACTACCCTGTATATTCCAAGAAACCACCTCACTGATCTTGCGAATGGTTTGATCTTTCGGTTACCAACTTGTTAAGATATAGCACTGGCAGTAAAAACAGTTTCTTGCTCCTACTATGCTGGAACGTTGACTATGACCCAAAATGTTGAGTGATTTCTTCCCACAACCACGCAGTCCTACCTGCACTCGAATAACAAATCTTGACAAAAAAAGACTTTAAATCGATTTGCCCAACTCGTGGTGTCGCGTTTTAGGGAAGCACTCACTACGTGTGCCCCAAGTACGTGACAACGACTCCAGACAAAATTTGCTTTTGCCCTGTTGCTGATTGAATCGCGACAAAAGACCCAGCGCCTAGCACCGGTTTTGAAATCTTGAGGCTGATTCGTGTAACCTTCTAAAGTCTAGAGGGCGACAGGCAAGCAAAATTAAACTACTAAATGTTGCGTTTTGCTGTACATCCTTTCGACGTACTTTCGATTTCATGTTGTGTCCATCTCGCTCGCACGGTCACTTGCAACTCTGAAGATGTCGGCCACGTTGATCAAAGAACATTCCAGAGGTGAAGCGACGTCTCATCAGTCTCATTGTTAGATAACACTCGAGCGTAACTTTTTTTTATCGAAAACAACTTTGAAGTGGAGACCGCGCCTTCGCTACAAAATCAGTTTCGCTTCTGGTTGCCTTTTAATGCAGTTCGTTGTGGTAATGGTGAAAGTACAATGGTCAGGGCACTCAAACCTGGAAGTTGACGAAAGTAATGGAAACGCTGTGGCATCACGTTCTGCGCACTGTTTTCTTCGATCAGCAGTAACTTCAAAACTGGACGCACGGCTGTGTGCTACATTCACATCGGACATGATGTTTCTATTGTGCGTGAGGCAATGAAGCTCGCACGAAAGTACGCAAGCAGCCATCAAAGAGTCACATTTGAAATTGTGCAACGGCTGGCCGATTCCAAGATACCGCTTCTGGAGCAGTAGACCAACTTTTGTGGCAAGCGAGGTTAAGCTTTGTGCTCAGCACAACTGCGCGTATTGACTATTTATCCTTATAGAACAGATGTTTGGGACTACAAATACTTCGAAGTCACCAAACCACGCAAGAAAGTTTCTAGTGCCTGTCAAGACAGCCTGACCCAGAGACTGTCGACGTTTTTTTGCGTATTCCTCCCAAACAAACCTCAGACACTTTCATTTCCTTCCAACATAAATCACAAAAAGGATAAGCGCCGAGATGAGCATTGCAAGCAAATCGAGTTTTACTGCAAAATAACAAGTTTATCAAACAAACCAACCACACAGGATTTTCTCTGGAACTGTGTATTTTGACATTTCGCAGAATTGTAGATCTGTATGCTTTAGGTACTGTTTTTGCACTATTATGCATAAGAATAGTCTACTACGCAAAGTTCACAGTTAGGCCTACTTTTTTCTGCTACAGTACGAAGTGTCAGAAAGCAAATAACATCTTTTATCTGTTTACCTCGTAAGTATTATCTTAAAAATCCAACAAGATGATACCAAGCTTCTCAAATTTAAGTACGGTAACTGCCTCAAACTAATCAACAACGCTGTTAGTGAGAAACTGGTGTCTAAAATGTAAATCTTTAACACAACACATAAGCAAGACTGCATTCTCCATTTCTTCGTATCTCTGCAATATCAGCGCTGTTGCATCACAATAATTACTCGCCTGTCATTACAACTCAAACCTAGTAGGTCAGGAAAATCTAGAAATGGAGCCAACCGTAAAATTTGCAGTAGTTATCACACTACATATTTTTAGCAACAAACTTCGAGCACGCAAACTAGATAAAAAACATCAGAATTGTTAGATATATCAGATCTTGTGAAAAAGGAAAATGAAAACTTAGAATACTTGTTTTTACTCTCTAATTTCTCCCTGGGCAAATTTCTTTCCAGGATTTAAAACTTCCTCCGCTGGTGAGCCAAGTGGCTCCCGATTGATAACCACTAGCTAGTCTGACCGGAGATCCGGCACCAAATCTAGTTTGTTATGGATAAAATTAGCGTCAACAACAGCTGCGTGANCTTGATTGGATCTGATCGATTGACGGTTAAAAAACGGTAGCGAGTTACAAAACAAATCGTNGAAACTCGTACNTATGACAGCAGTCATAGACGTAGGGGGCCAAATAAATCTGAGGGCCACATCGTTTTGCCCTAAAAAGTATGCCCGAAAAGTAGATTTTCAAAACGTTCTGCAATTTAACATACTTAAGTTATGAAAAGACACATTTAATGCAATTTTCACCAGAAGAGTTAACCTGACAAGAAACTTTTTAAATGATTACAATTTCGATACAAATTTTGTTCCATGTTGAAAACTATATTTTCCCCAAAACAAAAGTTGCGAGTTACATCACTCCATGCACCCACGCCTCATACACCTATGCCAGCAGTGTGCCAGTCAAGCGCTAACCCAGCTACAATAGATCCTCTTGTGCCACTGCAAGGTTCTTGGCAATCAGTCACATACGGTCTGGTGGTGAACTGGCGAAGCGCCCGCAAAAAATAAAGATATTTATCGCGCAAGGTCGTAAATCGAAGATGCTGAAGTACGGCCATACGCATAAGGAAGACGCATGAAGGTGATTCCTCACTCCGTGCATTTCATGTGTGTCTTTACACATTCCAACAGCACGGCAAAAATATGTGTTACGCACATCTGCATACCACGTCAGGCAGCATATAGGAAGGCAGAGCATACAGGTCAACAAACAACACATTTCTTTTTAAACATTGCAGATAGACAGCGAAAGAAGCCGCCTAGTTCAACAAATAAACCTGGTTTCAAAAAGATTTTGCAATACCGAGGGAATTGAACCCGTTTCTTTTTCACCTGCAGCACCACGCTTTACGTCTGGTTCAGGAAACCCCACTGATATCAACTCGATTGCTTGTAAAATTATTTTTGTGATTTGAACCTACTGCGTGTTGGCACTCTTTATTACTGCATCTCGTAATTATAGTACTAAAGTTAAACGTTTCTTATTATGAAAATGTTAGACACAAATACACCTGAATCATACAGCACCAAAATCATTTTAATAGCTACTACCCAAACAGACATGACATTCTTCTTTCATGATTTTTACTTTTCCAGTTCGACGGGGAGGATCATATCCCTTAGTTTGCACGCTTCTGCTGACCACCAACATTTTTATAAGTTTACTGACGGAACGCGGCAGTTATATTAACCATTTTGTTTTCGGAGTTTTGGTGTGTGTATGGTCCGAGCATACACATTATCACGACTGCGCCGTTACGTACCTGCTTTTTGAGAAGCGCATAACTTGTGTGAAAAGGTTTGAGTAGGCTTGTCCACTCATTTTTGTTTCTGGCTCTGCTTTGATGCTTTGAAACGTCCAAAATTCCGCAATACTTTTTATAGCACTTTGGATATGTGTAAATAGCAAGATTATATCCACAAATTAACGCATAATGGTTCCACTTCTACAGCACTTCCGGTGAAAAGTGTTTAGAGCAGTGGTTCTGAAACGGGAGCTACTTGGCTCGCTAAGGGAGGAATTTTTAATTCCTGGGAGGAAATTTATTCCAGGGAGGAATTGGGGAGGAAAAGATGTGGATGAAAAAACCTAAGTTTTTATTATTACTTTATTCAACACATATAAAAACTGCACAGCGAGGTTGGTTTAGATGGGAATATCAATAGTATGCAAGCACATTCTATTTCATCATCATCATCGTTTGAGACAGTTCTTTTAGTCCACTGCTTGGCCGCACTATATCTCGGGCAGGTGATGAGCAGCCAGTTGAAAGTCTGCATCATCCAGAGCAGGCCTGTCGCCAGGATGTAGCAGTAGGGGGGGCAAAAACCAGTAAGAGGGGCCAAAAAACAGAAGGGGGGGGTAAATTTTTAAAATACAGTTTTGGATGTATCCAGCAACCGGTGGGCCAAATGTGAAATGAGGGGGCACCGATTTCAAATGGGGGGGCTGGCACCACTGGCCCTCCCGCTGGCGACGGCCCTGATCCAGAGCCGTCAGGCCCCGCAAACCATGCGGAGGTCGAGGATTGAACATTGAAAGACAACATGGTCAATGGTTTGATCTTCTTCGCCATACTCGCAAGCCGCAGAATGGGCCATAACCCATTTATGCAAACATGAGCAGAAACGTCTGACACCAGTGCGGAGGTGGTTGAGCCGNACCCACGCTGTTCTTGGCAGGGCCATTCCAGCGGGGTGGGTCGGNGATGAAAGTACAGGGTCTCGTAGTGTTGTCCAATCTTTCCGTATTCCATCGGTGATCCGTCCAGAGCGCCGCACTTCTGTCATTGTCGTCAGATGAACTGATGAGTTGCTGAGCGGTAGGTACCAATGGGTGTCGCAATTTGAGATGTCATGCGTTCCCACTCGGTGGACAGGTGAGCGCTGAGTGGAGCAGATGTCCAGGCTCCATGGGACAGTGTGCTAAAGACACTACGACAAAGCTCAGCAGGTTGGATGCCTGCAAGGATAGGGAGATTGTCCGCTGGTGTAGGATGCAGGCATCCAGTCACAATTCGCAAGGGGTCATTGGCGGCAGGGTCAATAAGGCGGCTGTGAGACTGTGATCACTGCAGCACCAGACAGGTGCGTAGTACTCTGCGGTTGAATGGACCGGTGGTAAGGTGGCTGTTTGCAACGTTGTTGCTCCAGCATCCCAGCCAGAGCCAGCAAGCCGCCTCAAGAGAAGCAACGCATGATGTCAGCTTTTTGCGAAGTGACTCAAGGTGTCGGCAGTACCTGAGTGTGCTGTCCAACGTTACTGTGAGGTATTTGGGCCCGGAGCAAACGGGCAGGGTTTCATTGTTGTGATTGATTTTTAGCTCACGTTTAGCTTCCTTATTGTTGAGGTGGAAGACTGCCACCATTGCTTTTGTAGTACTGAGCTTTAACTTCCAGATCTGGAGGTATTCACCTGCGGTTGTCATGCCTTTGCTTAGCACCCCTTCCACTGCCTGCCAATCTCCATCAGCATGCATGATTGCTAGGTCACTGGCGTATGCATACTTTCTGGTAGGTCAGAGGTGTGAATGTTGAAGAGAAGGGGAACCAGGACGGATCCCTAAGGGACGCACGCCATTCTTGAGGCGTTGTTACCTACTCCGTTTGCCGTAAGCGTTGGTAAGGGTGAAGCTGCGATTACCAACCAGCTCCATGATCAACCAGACCATGCGCCCGTCAGGTAGCAGTTGTAGTAACTTGCAAGTACAAGCTACTTTAAGTGACTGATGTTAAAAAAATGTCTGTTTGGCTTGTAATCGTTTATTGTTTCTTCACAGCAGTAGGAAGTGGGAATTTTTGCAATTATCAATTGTTATATTTGTTGGGGAGGAATTGACAGTGATTGGGTTTGTAAGAGAGGAATGTGAAAAAATTTTGAGAACTGGTTTAGAGTATCTGCTTGCATTTGGTTACATTCAAACAAATGTAACAACAAAATCGGCCATATTCTGTTGTGTTTGCACGCGAAAAAGACTTTGGCAAGTTTTTTTTGGTTGAAATTGTACCACAAAGATATTATTAGCGGAAAGTCGGGAAGTATAATATATAATGTCCTGATTGCGCGTACATTACAAGAGATTGGACACGTTGACAAAGGTAATGCATGAAGTATGGAAAATTTCTGTACAAACTACAATAGATTTTGCTGACAAAATGGTGCTTGCTACCTGTTAGAAATGAACTAACTATTTCCATCTTTGCGCTAACAATTCCGTTTGATCGCTCACGTCTTTTTGGTATGTGAGCACTGCAACCTACTTTTTCGTGGACCTCGCATGTATTGTACCTGTGATACAGCAAATTGTGCCCGCAGAGTTGGAGATTTTCAAAATCAGTGGTTAAATTTACACACGTAAAGCGATCTTCTAGTTCAAGCGTGGGGAACCTATTTACTATCACGGACCGCATAAATTGTGAAACATCGCTGGCGGGCCGCAAAAATAATAATTTATTTTATCCTAAAATTCTAGCCTTATCTTCCTAAGGAAAACAAGGAGAGAAAACTTTGAGGAGCGAGAGAAACTGCTCTAGGCTTACTGTCCAAATATCTGCTTATCATAGCGTTACGTTTAGACGAGTGGTTGTGTTGTAACGTGTGTAGCGAATACTTTGATGTTGGGCCATGTTAAATATTCACGCGTGCCGCACGTTCCCCAGTCCTGTTCCAGTCGGCATTAGCACTGACGTAAGCCGGTGTAGCCCGCAAAAAGACCTCAATGCTAGACGGCCCACAAAAAAGTTTTTGTTAACTAGGCTACTGCTGATGTACGCTGAGGTTAAATGAAATCGAGCCAGCATAGACAGATTCATGGCACGTTCACAACCAGAGGGTGATCTGAGCAGCGGTTTCTCATAGATAGGGGTGAAAATGTCATCTTTGAGTAATGCATATCCCGCTGTTGGTCTCGAGGTTGGGACCAAAAATGCCAGATTTACTGTAGTTTTCCAGTTGCAAATGAGATTGAAGCAAGTCATGAATAAGGGTAAAACAACCTACAGCCAAGGACTAAACGATGGCAAGTAGCTTGTCGGAACTTTTATTCAAAAGTTTGTGCTCTGTTTCCGATTTTGTGTAATTTCATTTGGTAACACTTAAAGTAGGTTTACCACACCCTAAAACCTGTGTTGGGATATTGCACATTTTCTAAAATCGCTTACTGACACTACTTTTCAACATATGTGTAATTCTGCCAGTTTGGTGTACAAATTATAAACGTGTTTTTGTCGAGCGCGAATATGTGGTATCTTTTGTCGTGCTCTATATATTCACAATGCTTTTTTTCGCTATTTTTTCTTGCGCTCAGAAAGTGTATCGAAAAAATAAATCTTCCAGCTTCTTAAAAATCACATGATATACAAGACCGCCCCAAGAAAGGCACGTAAGGAATTTACGAATCGATTTTCACCACTTGTCTTCTTCATGTGCGTTTGCAGAACCAAAGTACGATTATTTTCTTTCTTCGATAAACAATTCAAATGCTGTTACTTACTATTCTGGAAAGTCTATCTTTCATTGCGTTTTAATGGAAGGGTTCTGTTTCAAATGTGGAGTTGTCTGAACTGTGGATTCGCTATTTGTTCTGCGTTGTGTTAAAACGAGAGGTGTTCGTTCGTACCATATGTCCCTTTCAGTCAACGCCAAAAACTAATGACAGAAGCAGCACACCTCACTTCGGCACTTTTTCGGTTGATTAGGAAGGAGTAACGTAACTTTTACAATCACAAACTGGCCTTTCCGGGTTTCAGTGTATCCATCCGTCCTACTCGTTTTAGCCAACGATACAGATAGACCAAATGCTCAGATAAATTTAACGGCATGTGTGTGGAAAATTATATTAAATTGTGTATGTGAGGCTGGTGCACTTCAATTTTCAGAAACAAGCTGAAAGTCTCAAAAATCTTTCGTATGGTTTGCTAACCACCGAAGGTGGAAGCTTTTTCAAAGTAAGTTGGTGCAAGCAGGTGTCGAGTGTAAAGCAAGCATACTCCAACTTTAGATACACTGAAGATAATGCAACATGTTTCAACTTAAGGTGCATCGAAACAAATACGTGTAAACGCAGAAGTAGGTGTTCAGCACTTTAATGTTTAATATTTGGCAAGGGCAGCTTCAAACCTTTCACATCAACTAGTTTAGAATATCCTGTTGTACACAATAGCAACCAACACATGGAGTGTGTTTGACTGCAACAGAAGAACAACATACTTTCAAAATACGCAATCATGGTCAAAGGTTTTGTTCTAATAACAAACATCACATGAAAATCTTGAAAAAACTGACCGGAGAGCTGAGTGCTTTGCTGTTTTCGCATGCATCTATGGCTTGTTCTAACAATTGCCTATTGGTAATTGGTTCACAGGGATGTGGAGCCGGAGCTTAAGCAATTTTGGATGACTAGAGCTGGAGCCGGAGCCAAAAGCTTTTAGATAGTGGAGCTGAAGCCAGAGCCTGAAATTTGAGTTCCGGTTTCACAGCCTAGTTTGTAGGGCAAGCGAGTTTTACAAATAATATAATGGTTTTCAGTTTTCAATGGACCAGAACATTCTGGAGTCGGAGCCAAAAATTCAGGTGCCTGGAGCTGGAGCCTGAAGTTTGAGTTCCGGCTCCACACCCCTGGTGGTTCATCTGAAATATCTTCTAAACTTGAGTTGTCCAAAAACCGTTTGGTAAAATAAGATCAGGTTTTTTTAAGGTGTTTTAGGGACCCAATTCGGGTCCCCAGAATTTAGAATCGGTCCCTAGAATCAGAGAAAATCGGGTCCCTACAGGTCCATACCGGGAACCTAACATTTTCCTTAAAAAAAAACTGATAAGATGTATTTTTGTTCATCTGACTCATTGTATTTTGTCAGTTGGTGAACAATTCACACAATTAGAGAAAATTGTCCTGCTTATATAACTCTTCCAAAAATATGTGTAAGTTAAGAACTAAATCATCTGTTCGCAAAGGATTAGTGGGCACCAGAAGCATCAGCTATAAGAGGTTTTATTGGTAACATTGTATTCATTAATAAATATCTTTAGTCTGCTACTTGTGGTGCCAAATCATTTTCGCTATTTTCTTAATTTTAACAAATTTCGTGCGATGTAACCTTAACTATATGTAAAAGTTCTTCAAGCTCCCACCCAAATCCTTGAATAAACTCCTTATAACATAAAGCATCCGATCATCCATAGCAGTAGCTCACAACATGACATACATAGTAGCAGGGCCTTCCGATTAATGCGATAGACTACTAGTTAGATACACACTTCCAAAATAAAAATTTTGCTCAATTTACCTTCAATTATGTTATTAATATGATATTAGCCTATATATTATATTCATCTAATGCAGCTATGTCCACCGAAATGTCTTACTGGGCCAAAAGTTATGTCACTATCTTCATGAGGGCCGCACATTGCCTGACTTACTTTTATTTTAGCAAACCAAAGCTTACATTAAAGCTACTGAAAGTATTCGAATACTAATTGTCCCAAACTGTGATGCTATAGGAGTTTAGTACTAATGGAACGACAAGGGTACAGCTAGAAATCAGTTTAGTGCAGAGGAACACATGAGTAGAAATCAGACAACTAGAAATCAGTTTTGCACTGTGTCAGTGAACACTTGGAATTCTACCAGTGCATAGTACATGATAAAAATTAAAAAGGCACTAACTACCATTGCATCGAAAATGTCAAATTTAAGATAATCAAAATAAAGACAGATTGTCATTGTACTGCACACACACAATAATTAAAAGCTTACTTGGCCAGGGAAATCTACTGGGCCGCGAGTTGGACATAGCTAATCTAGCGTCTTCACATAGATGCATATTCATCTATGTGAGGACAGCAATCATGTTAATGCTGTTTTTAGAACAGGCTCGCATTAGATCCACGTGGTCCTTTCGGGCGACCTGGTGCCCGCGGATCTCATGTTGTGACCCTGCTCTAACATATTGCCTGATTTCAAAGCAGAACCGTCGCCAGAAAGTCATCAATAGGGGGCTTTACGTTTGTGCGGGGGGGCTTGACGTTTGTGCAAGGGGGGCTTNACATTAAAATTTAACAAAAATTCCACCGATTTATAATGTTTCCTATTTTAATTTGGGGGGGGCTTGGAGCTTCGTTTCGGGGGGCTAAGCCTACCAAAGCCCCCCCGTGGCGACGGGACTGTTTCAAAGTTCTCCTCGTTTTCAAAAAACTAGAACCGAGATTCCACTGGCGTGTGTGAGATGAAATCTACAGGAAAGTTTTACATACATTTTAAAGCAGGGGATCTTAACCTGGGATCCGTGAATGTGATTTAAGGGATCCGTGAATGTGATTTAAGGGATCCGTGAATGGGATTTAAGGGATTAATAGGTTTTGCTATGGCATTTCGAAAGGATTAATAGTCTTGTTGCTACCACAACCTTATTTCGAATATTTATTGCAAGGTTTCTTCCAGTTTTGATTGTGGAAGTAACAAATTGCCAATACCACTAATTTTTTATCATACGCACATTTCATTCCAATTTTTATCGGTTACAGACATGAGAACCAACATTTTAAACGACAATCTTAACTACATGCTGCAGGGTAATAGCTTAATGTTTTTTGCTCTGTTTCCAAGTCATGCTCTGAAATTTCATTGAGATCATGAAAAATACTGATCAGAAAGTTTTCTTTCATATTGAAAGACAAGCAAGTTTTTTACGGTTGTAGTTTGAAAGAGTTGAGAATGTAGTTCAATAATAAGTTTTGAAAAGACGTTGCAACTAACTTTACACAAATATTTCACTGCGTCGATAACAGCAGTTAGCCTCACCATCGCTAGGTCGATATTTTTTTCTTTTTCTCGATATATTTGGGTTACGGCAATCAATGGAAGGTCAAAACTTGAATTGCGTCTTTTGCTGGGAACGTTGAAGTAAACCTTCTTGCCCAAGGAGCTCTGCGGCGATTTACTTAGCTGCTGGAGATCGACAATCCCTCCCTTCATGCTTTGGGAGATAGACGAGGACGGGACTACTAAACTATCGCCACCCCAAGGAGTAGGATGGCAAAATCCTGACCTTAAGAGGCGTCGACAAGATTAATGGGGTTCTGCGTTTCCTAAGAAAACCATTTTACTTTGTTCAAACTTCATTCTAATTGTTTAAAACTGGGCTTACATCAACGCACAACAGAATTCAAGTCGGGAGTTAGAATTGGCAAATGTCAAATGTGTCGCATCGACCTCGTCCGAAGTTCGTTTTCACAAGGATTGGCATAAAGACAACCTTAAATCATCAAGAATTTTTTCAAAGGTTGTGCTTTTAAGTTATCCGTCGACGCTCTCGCCTTTCTCATTTTTATTAGAGCGTAAAAACTCCGCAGCACATAAAATGTCGAAATTAAACTGTTCAGTGTCGGCCTGTAGCAAACAAGATTTACGTTTGGATGAACGCAGTAGTATTTGTCGTAATAAAAAAATTATCACTGTAAAAAAATAAAAGTAAAAATTGAATCACTGGCTAGTGATTTCGCTCAGAAATAAGTACAACACACCTTCACATTAAAAAAAAGCAAGTCAGATCCAGCAATACCAGGCAAGGACCGAACTGGCAGCAGAATGTGTTTCGCACACCGATTTTAAACAGGGTTCATGTTTACCGCCCGGAAATTTCAGCGTACGATCTCGGTCAGCTTTCATCGATTGTGGCACGTGGACGTTTCGTTCAGCAACATCCACGTGGAGACAGAAGTGTCAAAGTATGACTTGCTACAGTCTCAGCTCAACGCACACCAGCCTTGGGCTATCCGATAGGCATCAGCAAAAACAGAAGAACTAAGTACTGAAGCACCGTCAATGTGAAACATCTTACATTGTATTGCATTCACAACAAACCGGAGACTGGCAGCAGCCGCGTGACCCGCAGTGGCTCGAGATTCTCACCTGGCTATTGGCGGCAAGACTGAAGCAGGCGACAGGTCTGGGAAAAACGTCCTCAAGCTTAGAAAAACATTTTATTCTGAAAGGTCTTTGGTCCGAGAGACCCACGTTTTAGTTTTTGGTGATATAACGTGTTTACAAAATTTTGCACTTAAAGCAAATGGAGACTAGAGTGATCTAAACCTTGCCGAAAGTTCAACCAAAGAGAGTTAAAGCGTGGGTTTATCGCTTACAGAAATCGACGCTCAAAATAAAGATGGCGCAAAATGACTCGGGCCCTGGATAATTTTTTTCTGTGAAAACAGAGGTTTAGTATGAATTAGTAACTTTTATTAAATAAAAGAACAAAAGCCTCACCTCGCTTGATTCGTAGATCGCGTAAGACGGCTTGGTAATCCATGAAAAATAAAGTCATCAAAGATAGAAGCACGTAAAAAAAGCTTATTAAGCAGCAGAGGTAGGTTCGACTGAGTGCAATCACCAGCATATCAAGCGACGAAGACTTGGCTTTGTACATATTACCAAGTACGCAATAGCAACCAGTCTTGTCACACACATTCTTAAGCCTTTAGGGCGAATTCCTAATTATTCGCAATAGATCAGTCCCAGAAAGAACAATTAAATAAATACCCAGCCGGATTTCGCACAGCATACCTAGCTGAAAAAAAATCATTTTAACAAAACACTCGATGCTAAAATAAGACTAAGTGCCCCTCTCATCCAGAAAGATGCGCACCACAGTGTGTTTAGCATTTCAACCAACGGAGACATTTTCAGTAGTAACTTTTGCAGTAGGAAGCATGTTGAGATAACGCGGAAGCGCTTAAAACTAGGCGCCGAGGTTCATTTGACCAAGTCGGCGATCATACGAACAGATATGAACATTATAATGTACCACTGATACTTATCGAATAGTCGAGAAACGCGCAATAAGATACGCTGAAAACTGTTGTTATGTGGTTATTTGCCAAAATCCTTTCTCGACGTGCCACGACGTAACACGGCACTCCACTATGTTAGCTGCAAGCATAGCACCTGAACAATGAGCACAGCTGGAGAAAGAACCAAACGCATTGCCCATAACCGCTAATTAAACACTTAAGTGGAACTCTTCTTGAAATTCTCAACTGTGCTTGAAGTGGAAAAAGATGAGAAACGTTCATATTCACTATAATTCTAAAATTTCTGGCAACTTAATCTTCATATTTGTAGGCCTTATCAGTAGAGGACTGCAATATAATTAGCTGTTGCAACGGGCTGTTTTCCACTACGTGATCTCATGAAAAACTTGGCACATCACCGAAATTTTAGGCTTTAAACATCAAACGCTGCTTCTATTGCTGCAACGCACAGGTATTTTGAAGGAAACCATTGCTAGGGTTCTTGGAATTCAGCAGTAAACGTTTCAAANGTTTTTTTAGAAGCNAATCGAACCGTCTTATCAAACTAAATCTAAATTAAGCACACGCTTTTTTTAAGCATTTCCGATGCTGTTGACATAATTATTGGCCAGGCTCGTACGAAGATTTAAGGCAACTTTCCACCGCTTGAGTGCAACAACAACACATTAGTGTTTGATTTAACCTACGATTTAACCAAACAACTTCAGCGAACATAAGAAATCTCCGCCACGAGCACTTAGCAACGAACGTCGTGAGCAAACCGCTTTCAACCTGAGTTGCTGCAAACTTACTCGTAATTTCAAACTTTCGCTTGATCGTAGGTTGAGCTTCAAGTGATTGTCTCTTAGCAGCTCGGGAACAGCGGCGCAAAACTGGCAGAAAAGTTTTGCGTGTGTTGACTTAGCACGTCTCTGTCCTGGTCTACGCAAACAGTCGCCGGACATAGCAACACATCACTAGTCGCCAAGAACATGAAATGCCACACTTGGCGGTAGCGCGATCAACCTTAAGATTTTTAACTACTAATCGGCTTTAATCCATGACTTTGCAATCATGATCAAACGATGAGTTTCTTAGCATGCTAAAGGAGGAAGAACTGCACACAAACGAACAGGGAACGACTGATCACACTGAGTGACTGCTCATTGCACTAGGCTTGTTCTTTGGTTATAGTGGTAAGGTTAACCCAATGTCAGCAAACAAGTCTCTCGCTTGCACGGTGAAGCCGCGCAACTTGCCACGACAAAGGAACATTGATCACATCCCTCACATGCACTTCCGAAGACCGCATGCGCTGCTGCTTACTGGTAACGGTTACATAAAGTAATATCTGAACAGGGTGCTTGCTTGAAACTAGCCTTAACTCTTACGGATTTGGTCCGGCCATCGTGTATCGTGTCTACCATCTCACTGCTTGCGCTTTGGCGATGTCCAGATTCTGGAGAAAGTTTTGCCGAGGGACCGTACCGCGTTCTTCGCTCAAGTTCATCGCCCGACGATGGGCCAGTCTGGTGTTTCACCGATTTGATCTCGTCTAAGTGAACAATTTATGCTTGCTGCACCGAAATATTCCGACGAGCCTAACACGAAATCTGCGACTTGCTGATGATGCTCGTGCACGCACGGCACGTCCTTCTTTCAACCTTATCTCGCATCAGTTAACTGTACCGCCCCGGAGACCGCGCTGGCAAAAGCCGCAAACACGCTCCAGTCGAGCCGTTGTTAGTCAGAGCGGAGGCAATGTCCCGTGACATTATTATTGGTGACTCGAGCGATGTAGCGAACAACACTGGAGAGTCACACAAGTACGTGNTTGCTCTCCAACATGCGTGTGGCAGGATATTGCGATTCAGACATCTGCGCACTTGACACAGCGCAACTACGTAAAGGGCTTGCTATTGTAACATTTACTCTACCAGGCCGAAGTTCAAGTATTTGTTAAATTGAAAGGAAGGAGAGATTTGCATTGTGCGTCATGACGCGTATCTAAGAAGTTGTAACGACATGTTGGTGTGCTTTGATAACAAACTCCTATATATGAAACAAGATTTTTTTAACGCAAATCTATGAACACAAGTGCCCACACAGTCAATTTTGTGTTGGTGTCTACTGCCGTATTTGTTGTGCTCACAGTCAAAGGTTTTCAAAACGTATCTAGAATTTAAAAGTTGCATATTGGTGATGAGACATGCAAGAAATGCTTGTCACGATGGCTCCTATGTAAAAACTCTCCCATTAAAATCAATTGAAGAGAGTTTTCTAATGAGATGAATTGTTTGATGATAACGAATAATGTTCTTCTATCCAGTTGAAGTGAAAAGGACGCTCGGGAAAATTTTGTCGAAATGGCAGCAAACTTGTTTTTGTTGAAGTCTGCAAATCATGTGAAATGAAATCTGAACCCAAGAAAGTTCTTGCATTGACCAGGGGTGCTACTTGCTTGTTGGACAAAACGGATTGCGTCCTTTTCGACTCGGAACATCGTCTGAATTTGATATAGTGGTTTGGGGATCTTCGTTTAGCGTGACTTTTGCTTTTTAGTTTATTTCCATTAATTTTCTGTTTTGCCGCAATAATTCCGAACTGCAATAGTTCCCAACTAACTTGTGCTGTGGGCTTAGAATGGCTAAGTACGACTTGCATCATGTTAGACCAGGGTTTCTAAACTAGGCCCGCGGGCCCAATCCGGCCAGCGAAGCCATTTCATCCAGCCCGTGAAGAAGGTCCGTGAAGTCAGTAATGAAAAAATAATATATTTACGAAAAAATTATTGGTTTAGTAGAATGTAACATATCCCGAAACAATGACATTGCGTAAGATGTTCGGCCCTCGAACTGTTGTTTAATAGGCTGTTGGGGTAAAGACGGTGTGATCGCCAATGAGTTCAACAAATGTTATGGACTACGAAAGACGTTGAAACAACGAAAACCACCAGACGATCAATTCAACCTTCACATAAATGCAGCGTTTTATTTTCCAGTTTAATTTTATTTTGACATAAATAGATGAGCGAAATTGCTTCATTAAAACTTGAAATTTCAAAATTAAAATCTGGCATTTGCTACCTTACCTGCGCTACAATAAACCTGGACCTCCCTGTAGATGTGTGTAAAAAACATCAGGCATAGTAGAACTACGTTTTGATTTCGTTGCTAAAGTTATTGTAAAGTGTTTGCAATTTACAACTTTTGTAAAATCATAACACAAACTTCGACCACGTTACACGTGAATAACCCAAAAAGCTGATAGATTTCTCAAACGTCAAACTGGAAATTGATTACAAGAAAATGTCAAGGATTTCTGTGGTTATTTACGAAAAGTCTTCAACATTTTTCCGTGCTCGATTCGTTTGTACAGCATCATTTCTTTAATTTTTTTCCAACTTTTAGCTCCTACTCACATCTACAATTTGTCCTTAAAAGCCTACTGCGCTTCTCACCAATAAACTGTTACTGCTGCAAAATTTCGAGCGTTTAAAGAGAACCTACTATTACGATTTTAATTGGACACACTTTGGTCCATTTGCGCTTGGGTAGCAGATCTGCACACAGTTGATCAGCAACAAATGTAAGGGGCATGTTGGCGATGAGCGTAGTCTTTCAAATTAAAGACATATCACTTAATTAGCTCAAAGACGGAAAATAGATACCAACAAATTGTATAAATCTAAACAAGGTGCATGTCGTGTAACGTGTAACTCGGTACAACTCAGCCCCAGCACAAAGGAAGCACCAGTGCACTTCCACTCGAAAAATCTTGATGCAAAACCAATTTTTGTTAGTGATTGGCGGAATATACCTGTACTTATTCATTATTCAAAAAGTTATGCATGTTAAACATCTAGCATCTGGTTGAATCCTTTGTCACCCTGATGCAGTTGCGCTTGTCTTTCATTTGTGTAATGTTATATTTTTATTTTTGCGTTAAATGCACCTTAAGCCTGAGAAAGGCACCTTCGCATAATGGGAGTGCATACGTCATTTTATCCATTTCACAAGCTGTCAAAACTCAAGCCATTCACCTCAATATGATAAACAGCGTCCAATCTCAGAAACCTTTGGCGCTTTGGCGTTTTCACACTCTATTACTGCTCTAGCTTTCGTTGAATCTTGATGCTTACATCCCTCGCATTCAAAGATTTTACGCAAGGTGGCTTCATCATCTTGCGCGCTGTACTCTTCTCATCATCACTTTGGTATGCCATTGAGGTTTCTTCGCTACGTGCGCTGCTCGCCTTTGATGCTTTGCCAATCGCTTATCAATATTTACACGTTTACCTCAACACATGACAGTGAAACCAGTGACATCGGCAATTATGCCCTGGTTAGACACCATGAAAGCCGTCCGGCAAAGGAAGGGTTTTTCATCACAACTCCATCGGCTTTATCGCTGCAGAAAATGTTCGTCAGAGTGACTGCGGTCACATGGGGCCAGCCGTTTGCGAGTAGAGGAAACCTTCCTGTCTCATTGACGCAGTAATTTCCCCGTAAACATACACAATTTCATATCAAGACACTGTGTCGGATTTGTGGATTGAAAGCAGAGTTGCGCCTCGATTGCCTAATGGCAAGTGTTTAGTGTTTGTTTGACTGCTGGGTAGCCTTTGCGAGTGCTTACATGTGGTAGAAATGATAAATGTAAGTTATTTTAAAAAGAGAAAACATTTTACGTTTTCCCTGGGAAAACCTGCTTTGCAAGTCTTACCTTGAAGGACAGTTTTGGTTGCATTCGCAAGGAGACTGATTTGATCACTTTGGATAACTATCTAAATACCCAGTCATTCCGGCCTTGTTTTTGCTCATGAAGCTGGTGATGCGTTTTAGATAAAATTCCCAAAAGTACTGACCTTTGAAGGATGATCTGTATTAAATTTACAAGCCTCTCAATTTGCGCTAACCATTAAACCCCAACAAAAAGGAAAGCCTACAGCCAACAGAATACTCGGCGATAAGTAATAGTATGGAAAAGGTCAATGACTTGTGGGTGTTTTTTTGTTAAACGCTAAAACCAGAGAGCTATTCCCACCAGTAAGCATAAGAAGCAGTCTTTCAAATTATTGACAAACTGCACTGTGAGTGAGATTGATTATTGTCTACAGTTTCGTGGTCAGTCATGTAAAAAAGGAGACGCCTAAAGTGACCAACAAGCAGCACATTTCAGTTCAACCGCTAAAAATTAAACGTTCACCTCTGAACACCACAAGTTTAGAAATGTCCTGTGCCACTGAACATTTTATCTAAAAATGCTTTCATCTTGTGAGCGCTATCTTTTCCATCTAGTTATCGAGTTGCAACAAACAAAATAAACAACAACGCGTCTAAAACAAACACCTTAAAAGTCAAGGCAGGTTTTTTTCATTTCTAAGTTTGCACCTTTCTCATACCTACTTAATTTAAAAGAGCCAATGATACACATAAGCCAATGATGGTCGCTCTACACAATTTAGAGCAGGGGTGCTCTCACGGTCTACCAGACGATCTCAAAGGCACTGTGCCACTGTGGGAAAATGTCACGACATCAACACCTTCGGCGCCGGTGGAGGGACATGTTCAAGTAAAGTCAGGTAATGATAAAAAGTGTACATAGTTGATTGTGTTGTGCAATATGAGCTCATGCGGGTATGCAAGGTACATCAACATGCAATATAAAAGTAATTTTCGGTATATTTTTAATAAGTATACTGTATGTTTTACATTTTTCAGGTAGGTATAGATCATTTTGGCTTGTTCATTTTATACTGTAAGTAGCTCGTATGGTGAAAAAGTGTAAGCAACCCTGATCTACAGTATCCCTCCGTAAAACCTATTCGTTCTACAAAATACTCAGGGATTCGCGGCATGTCTTGTTCTTCGACACATTCTTATGTTTGTTTCAGCGCATCCCGAGTTGGAGCATATCCACCATAAATCTTTATTGCTTCCACGCCACGTTTGAAGACTTTTGCCACTAACTTACATGTAGACATCTTAATCTTGCGATTGATTAATGCAAAAGAAGTAACAAGTGACAGTATTCAGTTGTATTGCTGTAAATGCCGTATATTTAACTTTTTGCGAATCGCCATTTTAAAATAGTTCGACAAAAAGTTGGCTATGTTATACATGTTCATTGTCTGCTTCTGATTCGGTCTGTTCGTCAGGGTAGCATCACTTTTCAACAATTAAGTACAGCTCATTGTAGTCATTGTTTTCCATAAAAAAGCGTGTATAATGCGTAAACAACCTTGAAACGTCAAAAAATCCAAAACGTTTTGTACCAAACGCCTGGTGTGAATGAATATGGTGAGAAACGATGTTGATTGGCAACTGATTGCAAAGAAATGTCCCACCTTCTTTCTATTTGCACGCCGCTCTTCGTTTTTGAAGATTAAGTTTAGTATGTTATTTTGAAGTTGTTGCTCGATCAGATATCTGCAATTACGGCCAGAAAAAGGGTTTCGGGGCATGCATACAAAACAAACAATGTGTAGTGTCCCGATATTGGGGAATCAGGAGAAAAAATCGTGAAAGTATAGCGAAAGGTCACAGCAAGCTCAACTTAACCAAATATTATATGACATGCCGCAAAAAAACATTTTTTCTGCCTCGACAAACATCTGAATGAATTTTCATTTGGAATAGATTTCTATAGTGATGTTGGTTCTTCGGTCCTTACTTTAAAAAATTTCCATGTGATCGGAATTTTGGTAAAGCTTGCAGTTTTGCCCTCTACTAAGGCAATAAGGAAGGTCTGATATTGCGAATCATCATGTTTCATCTTTCTTTCAGTAGCAACAAGCATTGCTTCACATTTTATTCTTTGACTCGGACACAAATCTGGTCAAAAAGCAAACTTTTGGCTTCATGATCAGTACGAGGCCGATGCAAAAAATTCAAACATGAAGAACTATAAACCGTTGCACGTATTTGTTGTGAGGCTAGCTCTGCTGAGCTAGACCAGCTTTGTTGAATTTGACTAGTCTTAATTTGACTAGCTTTGTTGCTCACTTTAAGACAGCATAATCAAAAGCGTAGCCATGTGTTAAAATCTCGAGGACTTAAGGATTGAGTTAATTTATTCATTGCTTCTTTAAAACCCAAGGAAGTGGATGCTGCAAGTGAGCGGCATTACACTGCAGCTGGTGAAGTTCAAATAAATTTGGGTGGTATTTGCGAGGGACGGAAGGCGAAACAGGGGGACTGATACACGGATTGGTAAAGCTAACGCAGGTTTGCGTTTGCTTTATCGCTCTGTGGTGACAAAACGAGAGCTTTCAAATTCAAACACCGCTTGAATCGGTCTTTGTTCCGATCATCGCCTATGGTCGCGAATCTTGGGTAATGACCGAAAGAATATTATCTCAAGTGCAAGCGGCAGAAATGAGATTTTTGCGAAGAGTTAACGTTGTGACACTTCGCGACAAAGTGCGCAGTTGTGAAATCCGCAAAGCCCTGAATGCAGAGCCACTTCTCTGAATCGAGAGATCCCAGCTACGTTGGTTCGGCCATGTGTCCAGAATGTCCCACGAAAGATTGGCGAGGCAAGTCCTACTGCTACACTCACGGGAAAACGGCCAGAGGTCGCCCAATGACCAGGTGGAGTCAGTGCCGGATTAACAATAGTAGCACGTATAGCAATTGCTACGGGCCCCGCGCTTTTAGGGGCCCCGCGGCCCTTTGTGTGAAAGTTGTTCTTCAATATATGCAAGGGTGGACGTTAAAATTAAGATGCCCGAGGAAAGCCCTCAAAAAGGGGCCCTATATTTTACACATGCTATACAGAAACTTTATTCGTTGAAATCAAGGTAAATTTTTCATTTTGTCTGAGAATTTGCTTCTGTGTGAAAGTAAATTTTACATTGTAAATTGTTTGAAGTCATTTGGTTTTAAATTGTTCTTTGTCTACACATTCAAATTGTTGAGGGGCCCCATTAGGCGCATTTGCACAAAATGTTGCTTTATTTTGACAAACATATGACTTGCTTCAGAGCTTATTAAACGTGGCGCAAGAGTGATTAATAAACTATTTAACAAAACAATGCAAAAACTAAGTGCGAAACTCTCAATAGGGGCCCTCACGGCATCTCTGAAAGAGGATGTGCGGGGC
>JGI24158J21664_10001188_pt1 | contig 28406 bp, 11 predicted proteins | sample Ectturendosymbi3_FD_21664 | JGI IMG/M metagenome (IMG submission 21664) | reverse complement strand
GGGTGTGTTCTCTGCAGGTCTTCCGCACACCGTGCGCCTGGTGAGAAGGCTGCAGTACCACTTTACAATGTCCTGGTAAGACCCGGCCGACAGTCGAACTCTCGACCTGCCAGCACCGTAGCGGAAGCACTTACCACTAGACCATGGACTGGTCTAGCCTTACAGGCCAACTTTTGGTCAGCAGTTTAGTCTGTTCCTGACTTGCTATGAGGTTTTAAATTTAGGCTAGGCCTAATAAACAAAACAAAGCAACACCGATAAACTTTGTCATTTATAGACAAAATATGTATAAACAATCCTCTTTTGATTCAACCTTTGATTTCTGGGAGTGTAATAATTGCCATAACCAGTGTTGCCACTTTGTTGTTACGGAAAAGTACTAGATTTCATGATAAAAAAAACACTAGATTCACAAAAAAACACTAGATTGCAAAAGCAAGCTTACACACAGTGAAAATGCCGAGAAATGCGTTGCAATGCCAACCATAGACATTGTACAGCTCATTGTAAACCAGAGACAAAGAAAACGGGAGATAGCAGCAACGCTTGTGTTTCTTTGTACAGGTCACTGAAACTTTCAACAGATGTCCAAGTGACTTCGCAGCGGTTTAATAACTCAAAACAGATTATAATATTGTCTTCATGTAATTTAGATTTAATTAGGTAGAGCTTTTAGCAAATTACAGTTGAATTAAAATCAAAAGGTCTCAATTACAGTTACAATTATTAGTAATTGTAATGTAATTGTCAATTACACAAAATTGTGCCATTAATTACATTTCAGCTCACTCATAAAAAACACTAGATAGCCATAAAAAAAGACTCGAACACTAGATGAAGTGAAAAAACACTATATCTAGTGGAAAAACACTAGGAGTGGCACCAGGGCCGACCCTAGCAAGTGCGGGGCCCAATGCAAGACCTCGGCGCGGGGCCTCTCTGAGCAGTGGTGTTATGACGTCATCGTGCTCAGTCAAACGTGCTACGACCTTTCTGATGAAAATGCTTTTGCTAAATAGCTATATGAATATCAAAAGAAGGCAAATTATTAGAGTTGATCTGTATATGTACCAACAGTTTTTTCTATTTGGAGGGCGTGGGCATAGCTCATGTGTCCACTAATTACGCCCATGTTTATGACTAATAGCATACTGCTGTGGTGAACATTAATTAAGCTGAAAGTTGTAAAGGAAGCTCTGCAACGGAGATCCGAGCGGCGAACGCAAGTGCAAAGTTACGTCAATCAAACCGAGCTGACGAGCGAATTGAACGTGCAATACAATTCACCCTTGTTGCACGGCAGTTTTGTTCAAGGAACAACTGACTTGGAGAAAACTGCTAACATGAACTAATTATACCTTACTCGCTCTCACTAACCACAAGCGCAGACATGTTTTAGTATAAAGGCAACGACTGGGTGCACGATCAACTATCCCCTTCATGGCCCAGCACCTGAAAAAAACAGACTTCACAAGAGAGCAACCCATGAATCCGCCCGAGTTACCCAAAAGCTAAATTTTATAATTATTCCTGAAGCAATGACTTGGAATGCAAACTGTTTTTTATGAATTAGAAATGTTATGTATAAATATTTTGCAACTACCACGTTAGAGATGTAGAAACACTTATCAAGCGCAATAAATAATCCGCATGGTTGATTGATGAAAACAGAAGCGTATAGCCGCAGGTTTTTCTGGCAGTGGCTTTTCTACCTTCTCACGCTCACAAATAGGCAAAACACAATTAAAGTTTGGTGAGGCAGTGAATGATAAAAGTACTTGTACGGCCGACAAATAACGCGGAACAATTTTATGGACAAAGAAAAGGAAGCAAATTTAACTGCGAACACCGCACAAAATTTTGCGCTGGTTTGCATGAGACTTTTGGCTTCCACGGGTTCAACCTTTCATCTTTTGTCATTTGTTTCCACGTCATAGAGTTTTTGAAAAAATATGGAAATATGTAATTTATGTTAAAAACTTCCTTGAAGCAAAACTGCAAGCCTTTGTCGAAATGCGGATGATCCGCGACTAACCAAAAACTTTTCAAAACAGAAGGAACATTTGAAAACTGAACAACATTACGTTGGAAGTACTGCCATCAAAGTTAATAATACAAACACTCGTTTTTGATCTGATCATTGCAAGTTGAATCACTACACCAGGGGCGGCAACCTTGAGCTAACTGCGTGCCAACTGAAGGTTTCAAATAAAATTCAAATAATTCAGTGCTCCAACAACATACGTTTTTTGAACACGTCAAGATCAATATGTCTTCTGTGTGAATCACAACAAAATTGCTATGTAAAACCCTGGAGCTTCTGCGTGCCATTAAAAATTGCTTGGCGTGCCAAGTGTGGCACGCGTGCCATAGGTTTCCGACCCCTGCACTACACCTTGTTTGCAATAGCTGTGGGTCTATCGCAGTCTTAGCTGGCACTGGTAGGAAACAAGTTCCATCCATAAAGAGTGGAACATGGTGGAGCGCAGATATAACGCTAAGCACGTTTGGTAACAGTCGATGATTTGAGGATATTATCGTTCGTTCAAACGAGATAGTTGTGTGCTAACAATGAAATTTCCAAGCTGTTTTTACAATACTCGGAGCGCAAAGAGTATCTGGAAAAAATGAACAACCTGCGCAAACACCATGGCGCAGAGCCCCCAGAGGCGCGAGGCCCAATGCAGTCGCATCGGTTGCATCGGCTTAAGGCCGGCCCTGAGTGGCACCATTGGCCATAACGCTGTGCACCTAAGATCACTGCTAATGCCACTGAAAACTCAATCAAGGCAGCCGGCTGCTGGCAATGCACGACAACGCAAACGCGCTTCACCGCATGTTCTGACATGACGTCACAACAATGAGGCGGCAAGAAAACGGCAAAATCAGAGCTTGCCCGATTTCCCATGTGTGCAAGCGCATAACTTGGCCATTTTGGCTCACTGTGTGGAAAAATTTCATAAGTATGTTCATGGAAAAATATTTTATCAAAGTCCACCAAAAAATCGCATTTGATTTTCGTGTCAGCTGACCTTCAAGTCAGGAGGTAGACTAATTCCCACTATCTACACATCGATATCAGTGGTAACGCACCAGTTAAACTATTTGAAAAAGTGATGTACATAATTTGAACGATTATTTTACTAAAAACAACACGGTTTTCAAAATAACCATTCGACATCCCTGGCCATTTCAGACTTAAATAAAAACCTCCAAAACCTTGGCAGGAAAGATTTCTTGCGCAGTTTGTTAAGATCTCAGCAAAGCTGTTGATTCAGTACATCACTCCACATTGCTGACAAAATTTGAGCACTGCGGAAAGGAAAGGCTTTTGAACAAATGCAGTCCCAAAAACAGTGTGTTCAAGCGAAAGCACTAAGTCATCTAAAGAAATGTTTCCGGAGTCGCCAAGATTCGATTTAAGGCCCATTGTCAATTTAGGTATACGTAAATGGCTTCGCCAAGTCCTGTGTCATGAAAACTATACCGGTAGTTTTGGCTGATGATATGGTGTTTGTAGTGATTGCCATTAGTTTTAGAAAAAAATTCAGAACTAGGTTGCCCGTATGAAATTACTAAAACAATTGATTGGCTAACGGCAAACGCACTCTCACTAATCACTTTGTAAACAAAATATATGTTAAGCACAAATCAACATGTCAACACAGATTTCCTTAAAATAATTGTAAACGGCAATCGTATTGAAAGAGTGTTAAGTTACAAATATCTTGTTGGGATTATAGACGAGAGACTAACATGGAAAGAGAACTGTAAACGGTTGTCTTCTACTACAATCAAATATGTTGACGTAGTGTACAAAGTTAAAGCANTATGTTAGTAACAAAGAACTTCGCATGTTGTATCATAGCTTAATAAATTTACGAGTGTATTACGGAATTNAAAAAGCAGCCTCATGTCATTTACTACCAGTATCTGTAGCTTTCAAACGCGCAGTGAGATGTTAGAACACATGTGGAATTTCAACTTCTAAGTAATAGGCGTTAACAAAACGCAGAAATTTCTGCAACTAAAAGATCTTTACAGCCTTGAAGTGGCTATGGTCATGGATAAAGAGAATAAATCACAGCTACCGGCTACTATCAGTGATTATTTATAACGAATCATGGATGTTCGTCTTAATGAAACGAGGCAAACTAAAACTCGGCAATTTGGAATACCGAAGGCACTTTCAAACCCATTGGGTACGAAAACGGTAAAGTACAGTTCAATAGAAATCTGGTCATAAACCCCTGTGGAATAAAAAATAAACTTTATTTGGAATCTTTTGCAGCTCAATATAAACAGATGAGTTGCACGGGTACCAGAGACATTGCCGTGTTCTTCGCTTTCCTTTTACGTGTGCATTGACCAAATGCATTGATTCTGATATGCTAATACTACTTAGCTATTTCCAAGCGGCATTCTTGTCACCCTCTTACTTAATCTGGTCTTGCTACATACTCTACAATTGGTCTTATTTTTATCATTAGCCTCTGCTGTAATATAGCAGGATGCCTTTGGTTCCCAACTGCATTGCAAATCGTGTATCTACCAAGCACTATGCGAATTTCCGTTCACACGCGTGAGTCATCACATCGACTGAATACCCATTTTGCGTACCACCAATTTTGCGACTCGTTCTTAGCCTATTTAATTTTGCCACACACACATTGTAGCACTGTTGTGACGTATTTTCAACCCCAGCTATCACATAGTATTTGTAATATACGCGAAAACGGCAAACGCAAACGCATTTAAAACGTTATACTCAGAGAAACAGCATTTTACTCACTTTTAACAACCAACTATTTCCTTAATTTTCCTTAACAGAGTAAGTGGATTTGCCTTAGGAAGGACTGCAACCCAAATGACCGCTGGTCTTTCGCACCCCCCCTCCCCACATCTTATGAATCGGTTTACTTGGACCTTATCACAGCATACAGCCTTGCTAAGTGTCATAGTAGCCTTGTTAGTGTCACTTAAATGCGTGTTCTTTGTTAGCGCCACATGTCCTTGTTGTGTTTTTTTAAGAAACCGTGTTAGCTTAGAGCCATCTATGCATATGCCCTTTGCTAGCGCCATATACATATGCTTGTGTTCTTTCATCAGTGAGTGTGTTCCTTGTCAGCGCTATCTATGCGCAAGTGTTAAAACATTAAATGTTTTCGTTAAGCACTTAGAAAATAAATATTTACGTATCATGACTTTTAAATAATTACCTTGAGGCGTTCCTGTGCTCTGAACATACTTACCTTATTCGTTCGTCAGCGTGCTCCGTGCCAGCGTTCGTACTCGCCATGCGTAGCGACTCTTGTTGGTATAACAGAATAAGCCACTGTTATACTTCTGCTACGTTTTCTCAGGCTGATGAGGAGTTGGCATTCACTGCCACCGTGTCGTGGGTGAAACATAATGAGGACGAAAGATTCCATCTTTTCGCAGAGCTCTTTTCTTTTGTCGACTTGAAACAATTGTCAAAATATTTTCTTAACCGAACTGTAAAAGTGGAGGTAAGCGCCACTCTACTGTTAAGTGCAGGCCTTGCTTTAACTTCTTGATAATAGCTTAGGTTATGAATAGATGTGTGTTAGGTTGTAAGTGTGAATTGTGTCACTTGAAAGGTCTAACAAACAGCGGTTTGTTAACATGACGTGAATGCGTTTGAAGCAACAGCGCATGAGCTGTCTACATCCTGAAGATGTTTGTGTGGTTTACGAAGCTTAAGACGTCTCCATGTAGACTGTGACCAAGCTTCATCATTGCAGTTTTTGATGCTTGTTTGAATACTGGCGCAATAAACCTTTGTTGGTTTCGCAATTATAAGGTTTAAAACAACCTTCTTTATTGAATTTTATACAGCCTTTGGTGCTTGCTTCGATTGAGTGCTTGCGACGTCTCGTTGGTCCTTCAATGCAACTAGATCATGCAGGAGAAATATCTGGTTTTGAAGGTACAGTTTCCATACAGCTGGTACGCTTTTTTGGTGAAACTGATGTAAATCACTGAACAGGCTAATCCCCCCACACAAGACCACCCTCTCTCAAACTCAAGGTCTAGTCTCACCAATAAATCTATTTTGCATTCATTGTGTAATACGAAGCCCCTTAAACAAGCGCACAAACCTCCCCAGTGACGATCTTCTGGCAACGGGCCTGCTACGACTCGCTGTCTAGCAGCTAGCTGAGTATGTTATCTTAACTTAAATAACAAATATACCTGCAGATTGATACTCTGGGTTGAGCATGTGCCTCTGAAGTTGGTAGGCTGGGTTCGATGAAATCGAACGTTGTCCCTAGCGCAGAGTAAGCGGTGGCGCCCGCAGACCACATTAACAATTATCAGGGTGGCGCCCGCACAGTTATGCATGCGGGTGCGGGCATGNGTGGCGGAACCTTTTTCAAAGTGGGGGAGCACAAGTGCACGTCAAAAAATTATAGAAATTTTTTGGCTTGCATTGACAAATGTGACGTCACAAGCATTGAAATATGATGTCATAATATATGCACCATATGAAGGTCTGCATTGCACTATTGCAGACCAAGTTACACCACTATGAAACGTATCGGTGAACCAAGTGAAATTCAAGTAGGCTATTACAGAGGCGACCCAGGTCATCAGCGTCACTCGGGCGTATCATAAGATTTATTGACTGACTGAATAAAACCGTTCGACACTTGCGTCACTTAAATTTCCATTTGCTTTCATTCTGGTTGGCATTATCGTTGCTCTGTGACGTTATGTTATGTAACACATTAAATGAGAAATTCCCATGGTAACTTCTCCATTGTTGAATAACGTACAACGCACGTCACAGAGCAGTGGTAACGCCAGTGAGTCCTCCACTTGCTAGGCTCATTCATATTAGCTCGAGTTGCTGGACAATTTATTTATTCTCGAAATGGGAACTGCCCGTTGGATTGGACCTCAAATCCAATGTTCTGTACATATCCACTGCTTCAAAAAACATTCAGTCCGATATGAAGTATGTTTTGAAAAATACTTAACTGCATAGGACAGCTCGGACTCTAATGGATGAGCCCGAGTAAAGCACGAGCGAACGAAGTGAGAACATCTACGAACGATCTTGTGTTATTGAGGTCACCTGCAACATGAACGCGAAAGACCCGACATGGAAAGAAAATATATGAACAGTGACAAGGCCCAAAGTAAAGAGCCCGGGTTTACAACTTAGTGAAGTGGGACCGTGGGTGGTGGCACAAACATACAAAGCAAGCTCGCGTTGTCAGATATAAATTGTAATCGAAGACTCGGGCTTCGCCCGTATGCCGAACTAACCACTGGGCTGTAAAAAACACCAAGAACACAGCTTAAAAGACAGGCAAAATGACACAGCATTGAAACCTGTCTTAAACACATTCAGAATCACAACTTTCCACATCTTGAACACAGAAGTATCATGACTGAATACTCGTTCTGCAACTGCATTAGATACTGGAATATAAAGACAAGACAAAGCATACGTAGCAACTAGCAAGTCGTCCGTAAGGATGCCAATTGTATTGCCAATGCAGAAACAAAATTAGCTACAGTAGAATTTGCCTAATTCGTCACCTCAAGGGGATTACAAAAAAGTGACGATCTGGGCGAAGTGACGAATTAAGCAAACAGATGAAAACTCTATCATAGAAGCTCGTGTACTTTATCACAGCAACCCGTTTACATATTGCTTTTGTTTGCTGTAAATTCCAAGTTTATGACGTTACGGTTGAATACAAAAATCGATTGCCTCGAATCTATCTAGACTCCTCCATTTAATCAAACATCTTCTAAATCTTTAATAAACTTTAAAGACATCGGCGTACTCTCAATGAGGAATTGTGTCGTGCTTCGCACCTAGTGTATGAATTCGATAAACAAATTGCGAGGTGCAGCAGTTCTCAGATAAAGATCCATAATTTGTTTGAATTCCCACACGTACTAGCTGCTTAAAACATCAAAACCGAAACTGCAAATGGCGTATTAGTCGAACAAAACGCTTCTAAGGGATCGAAAGAGGTGACGAATTGAGAAAATTGACAAATTATACGATGGCGAATTAGACGAACAGAAATGTACACAAAAGATAGGGATTCTGTCGGGACCTACGGAAGAGTAACGAATTGACGAATTAAACGATGACGAATTAGACAAATTCTACTATATTTCGCTTTGCCAATCCAAAAACAAAAACACAATTGAAATTGATCTGTCAAATCTTTCAGTATAAGATTCAATAAAATTTAACTGTTTCGAATGGTGTTAAAACGCTTGAAATTGCCCCAGTTTTTAATGGTGCGGCACGAACTTTTCCGACACACAAGCATGGGTGTCGGAAGAGGGGCAGGAATTTGTAAATTTCAGCAAAAAGGACTGTTTTCTTAGTTTCGAGTGGTAAAAAACAAATTTCACCACTTGTGCCCCTCCTAAAATACTGTTGGAAAAATTTCACTAGTGCCCCCTGGAAAAATTCCTTCCGATGCCCATGCACACAAGCATGTAAAATTACACCATTTTTTGAAAAATTGTGTTGTAACAGGTCAACACCAATGCGGTAAGCAACCCATAGCAGGGAGACAGACTGTGCGCGGTGTATTCTGCCAAACAATTACGAAATCCTGCCAAATTACAAAGAATATATTAGAAATAATATCAACAAAATGCTGTCAAAATTCTGTAACATCTTTTCATTGAACGATTTACTTTAACACTGGACCCAGTGCTAATTGTTTTACATATACCTACAATATTTAGGCAAATTTCGAAATTTAAAAGTGGGGGTCCAGGCCCCCCAGAAATAAAAGCGGGAGGCCTAGCCCCATGCAGACCCCCCGGTTCCGCCACCTATGGGTGCGGGGCGGGCGCGGGTTGAACTTGCTGCGGGCCGGGGCGGACGCAGCATAAAAAAATTATTTGTGCGTTTTACTGAATGTTGACTCAATGCATGTGAAAGTGACATGAGCAAAACATTTGCTCATCAGAAGGCTTGTGGTACGAAGGTGTAAAGCAGCTATGCCAATCGAAATGCTTTACTGGGCCATAAAATATGTCAGTATCTTCGTGAGGGTCGCACATTGAATGGCTTTCTTTCATATCAGCAAACCCAAATTTAGTTCAAAGCTACTGAGAGCATTTGAATAATAACTGCAATGGCAACGGCTGTATGGTACTTTTAATCACTCCCAGAGTGTGATGCCATTGACAAATTTAGTGCTACTGCTAATGGAAGAACAAGGGTAGTTAGAAATAAGTTTAGTGCAGAGGAACACATGAGTAAAAATCAGATAACTAGAAATCAGTTTTGCACCCAGGCGTGATTGGACACGTGGAAATCTACCAATGCGTGGAACATAATAAACAGGCACGTAAAACCATTGCATCGAAAATGCCGAATTTAAGATTATAAAAATAAATTCGGCTGTCTTTGTATTGCATATACAAAATAATAAAAAGCTTACTGGGCTGCATGCAGGCCTTGGATTTGACGTAGCTGGTGTAGAGACATTCTCCAGTGGTGGCTAGACCACAGATTGGAGTTTTCAGTCTCAGTGAAATACTTTCAACGCAATGCCAACCAGCGCTTCTAATGAACGATTTTTTACGTGGTATTGCTGATCATGTCGTTAATGGCAGAAGAGCAAATTTCTAAGTTTATAAGAGTCTCTCAGTGAACGACATACTTTTTTAAATAGTGCTCTGAGAAAGAAGCGCTGAAGTTTGACGTTTCAATTCTTTACCTTGTACTGTTTTTCAAGACTTCCATTGGTTTTGAAATAAACCACTTATAAATTGCCAGTAGCGACGAAACACGTTACATGAGTTTTTGGTGGTTTTCAGAGACATATGCAGGTTTGGGCAGAAACAGAATTGGGCGAGTGCAGGTTGGGAGGGCCTGCGGGGCGGGGCGTTTGCGGGTTAGAATTCTGCGGGGCGGGAGTGGGCAAGATTTCTCATATTCTTGCGGGTGCGGTGGGCTTGAAATTTGCGGGGCGGGAGCGGACAAAAAGTTTCAACCCGTGCAGACCTCCAGTACAAAAGGTACGTCGTACCCAGGCCCGGGAGAATGAAAGTACGTACGCTTAGTTTGTTTGTAATTAAACCGAAAATGTATGGTCGTTTACTCCATATGCAGCGCTGGTAGCTCTAACCAGTGTTCTCTCTAAGATATCGACAAATGCGAAATTGTCCAAATAGTATTTTTAATGAAATTTTATCCAAGCTTTCAGCTGCTTTAGACAAATTTATTTTCGTTGTCATCTTCCTTTATGTTGCAATATTTTGTGACAATTGCATCACACTCACCAAGAAAGGTTGAAACTACGATACAGCAGAGTTTATATACAGCGTATCGTCTGTAGATTCCACGCAGCAAAACTGAAATAAGCCGCTTGGTAGAAGCGCTGTCGCATCTCAGGGAAGCTCGGGTATTCAACAAGAACCTGCGCCGCGTTTTACCGCCAGATGATGCATCGTATGCAGGCCAGAGAAGAGCATTGGACAGGACTTGGATTGGGCTGGATCCGGACTGTCAATCGCTTCAAAAATTTGGGATCACGACTGAATTTGGATTGAGTTAATGGAAAAAAGTTGCGGCATTTTTGTTGTTAAGGAGCTGTATTCTGTTACTTGTTTGGGCTTGATTTGGACCTGGACTTATAAGTTCAAAAATATTTAGACTATGGTTGGACTTTGTCTAGTTTTGAAAATTCATGACTGGACCTGGATCGTAAAATATGACAATCAGCTCATCTCTGACATAGGCCCGTCAAATTCTAGAAAACGCAGCCCTTTGCCCAAGTTGCCCAAACCAAGCCTGTGTAAATGTGATACATAACAGTCAGCAGGAGTTAAATTCGTCGCGCTACACGTTTTGCGACGTACGGTTACTGCCAGTTCGCACATTTTCTTAATAACTGCACAAAGCATAAGCAGGATTGTTTCACGTAATTGTGACCATCGTGCACCATTATTCTAACCAGGGTGTCGGAGTCGCAAGGAGTCGGATTCCGAAGAACACTGGTAGTCGGAGTCGGATTTTTTTATCCGGCTCCGGAAGTCTAATTGAATCATTTTTACATCTCACTTCTGATTTGGGAATTCCTGTTGAAATGGCACAATTTCTTTGGAAACTTTTATTGAAACCGAGAATTCTGTGCACCGCAATTTCCGTGATTGCTGCTTGCTGCAAGATTAGTTAGCTTCAGCTTAAAGACCCAGCACCATAAAAAGAACGCTTTCTTTTAAGGAACAGTTCGTGTTGCTTAGTGTTTACACAGTTTCCCGTAATTACAACCGCTTTGCGCGTCATTGCTCAATTGACATTGCCCAGATTGTCCTCTGAGTGATATTAGATAGCTATGAAAGAGCATGGATATTGCATACCCAAGCGAACATCCGTCGCACAGTTGCATTCGCTTGTGTGCGTGCTATTGCAAACCACCGAGTGTGTTTCCGGGGAGTAAACTTACAGAAACAGTTGTGACACGAATTTTTCATGCGGTAACTTTAAAAGGATGATATTTGGCCGAGCGCGGCTGATTTACAAGCAAATGCGGTAGTAATGTTTTAGTCAGAAAAATACGGTCAGTGCTCTAGATGGTTCCCAACGGTTGATTACTTTGAAGTTTAAGGAAGTTTATCGCTGTGTGACAGACTGATACAGTTTAATTTTTATATGTTACACAGCTTACATGCCCTGAATCAATGTGACACTGTAGCTAACTTGTAAATCGTAAAAGTTAATTAGACTTTTTAAGTTAGAGTTGCAATTGCAAATAGTGGCAGACGGTCAAATAGAACTGATTATTGAAAGTTTGAAACTTTAGTAGCTTATCACGGAGATTTGAAACTCGAGTAGATTTATTGGGTTCACGCCATTTGGCTTACTAACTACAAATTTACTCTGAGCAAAGATTTTTAAATAATTTTTTAACGTTTTGTAATAAACACCTACTATTGTATTTATTTAAGATTTTACAGATTTACAGAAATGAAAATTTTTGAAGCAAAACTATTTTTTACTTTTCTTATAAAACGTGGTGCACCCATAATATGGCGTCAAAACGTAAATCTTCAGCATATGAATATTTTACATCAACCAGTGATTTGAAACATTAAGTATGCCAATCATAATAAGCGAAGGTGGTGAAGAAAGAAAAAAACTTTTGTGCTTCCGTTGGTACTAGTCCTCAAGCCCATATGCTCCTACACGTACGTCTAACTTAGAAAGACATTCGGGCTGTCTTCATCCTGAGATTTTGAAACTGGTGGAACTTCGTCTGGAACACCAACAGCATCAAATACTAAAACTGTGAGTACCGGAAAGAAGCCTGCTACAGCAACTCTTAACAAAGTTTTTTGCAAGTGATAAAGTGGCTATAGCAATGACTCCAGCTGCATTTAAAAAAACACTCTTGACATGCCTGTTTTCAATGGCATTTCTATGAGATTCTTTTCTCAACCTGAAGTATTAGCACTGATTGGCGAATTGGCACGAAAACTAGGAGTGTCTCTAAACAGAGATAACATAAATAAACTAGTACTTGACGAATATGAAAGTCAAAAGAGACAGCTGAAGAGCAAGCTAAGCAAGAAATTTGTTTACTTGAAAATGGATGCATGCACACGCCAGCTCCACCATGTCAATTACTTTGCCATTAATGTCAGGTATGTAGATGAAGGAAAAAATTACACCAAAACCTTAGGTATAAGAGACACTCAAGCCCAACATTCCAGCAAGTTCATAACACGATTGGTAAAAGATGTGTTGCAAGACTATGGCATTCAGAAAGACCATGTGTTATGCTATGCATTATCGCAGATAAAATGCGTCCGATATGTGGAGTATGGTCAAATAACTCAATGAACGCCCAATTGAAGGTGTGTGATGACATGACTGACTTGACTATAAATAATTTTGATGATTAGCAAATATTCTATAAATAAATTGACAGGCAAACTTCATTCACGTTATGTTAAGGAGTCGGGAGTGGGAGTCGGAAATTTTGGAAAGGGCGGAGCCGGAAAAATTTGGAAGGTAGGAGTCGGACATTTTAACTCAGACTCCGCAACCCTGATTCTAATTTGTATTTGCTGCAGCAGTTGGTACAGATGACTTTATCACTTGTGATGTCATAGAACCACAATGTGATGTAACGAATTTTTCTGTCCGTTGGCAGTACAGTATTTTTAATGCGCTTGCGACCAGATGTGCGACCAAGAAGCTCGACGTTAGCAACGTTACAGAAATATACGTTTGGCATGTGCGATAGGATGAGGTTACAGCACCGCCGCTTTAGTATGTAAATATGGTGCGCTAACTGCACAATCTTGACACGAAAGACGAAGCTCCGGCAACGTTGCTTTGTCTGCAGGAAATTTATTCGTTGAAACTGGTTAGCCACTTTGCATGGCTCGGCGGAAGGACTTACTTAACTGCTGCGGTTCAGTTATGATCGCAATATGGGTGCTCAGCAGCTGCAAGGAGCTTGATTAAGCACCCATGACTTCAGGATAATTCTCAGTCACGGGACATAAATGCATAATAAAAAAGCATCAATAAATATTCTCCTGAATTCTGTTAATACCATCATTATATAGAAGTTGAAATTTTGCTCTCTTCTATTTTTGCTCTCTTCTACGTGGAAATTTTGCTCTCTTCTACGTGGAATTGCTAGCGTATTAGCTGTCCCACTATCAGCTTCGAAGTTGTAAAAGGAATCTATTTATTATAAAAGTGATAGTATCACTAGTCACTAAGCACACACTTGAATTTCCAAAACCTGTAACATGTGATGTGAATGAAACTAGTCATCAATAATGTTCAAGTCATGATGAGGTCAAGTTAAAAAATTGTTTTTCGCGTCCACGCCTAGGGTCTTTTTTGAAGTTGCCTCAATTTTTTGTTTTATTAAAAAAATGAATGAAAAATAGTTTCTGCCACGATCTAAACTAGTGGTTCTCAACCACTGTTTTTAGGGCCGCATGCGGCCCCCAAGCACCCTTTGTGCGGCCCTAAGCACTCCTTCAGTAAAACTTTTTTTGTGTGTATCAGACTTCGTTCTGCTATAAATCAAATGTGTCAACTGACTTGTGTTAAAATATCTTTAGTGCGGCCCTCGAACGAAGTCGTAAGTCTGGATTTGTCCCCCCTAAGCGTAAAGGTTGAGAACCACTGAGTCTAAACCATCACCAAATTGCTGCAGCAAAAAAGGGTCAAATTAAATTTCAAGGATTTTGTGAATGGAAATGCAACTGCGCATGCGCAAAAACCTGACTCGTGAATAAGACCAGAATTCGTTAAAAAATAGGGCGACTGCTGTATCTCGAAAAATGAAAAGTCCCCGCTTCCTTTATTTTTTCAAAAGTCCGGACGAGAAATATATTTTTTTCTCAGCCTATACTGAGCAAAAATTAACTGTTTTGAGGATTTTGCTTAACAACATGATATGCACATTAAAAAGCTATGATTGCTACTTCATGCTAGGAAGATATTTTGATGAGCACCAGCTTACTGAAACACAGTAAGCCCATTGCTAATATAACAATTAATCTATCTGCCAATCTTAGCATGGTAGCTGTAGTATCTATATTCTGATTAATATACAAACAAGTTGTACAAGTTTCGACGAGGGCCCCAATAGCTAGGGACCCATATCTATCTTCGTACCCCATGGTAAACTTTCTCTCAGAGGCCCTGCTGGCCTCACACTAAGACGGGACCAAGCAAGGTTGGGGATGTTGTCACGCCACCTGGTGCTTGGGCTTTCCAACTTCGTGCTCGACGTTAATGGATAGGTGTAAGCGAAAGCTTCACACGCTGTACTGTCATTGGTTTGCCACCATTCTCTACAAAAGCAGCCGCATTGTCCCTGGCGCAGAGTAAGCGGTGGCGCCCGCAGACCACTCGTGACACTCGAAAAGGACAAAGTGAGTTTAAATTATAATGAATCTTACTTTCCAGTAGAATAGTATTACGCTTAAAAAATCTGCACTGCATTGCGCCTTACTGGTATTTGCATCATGTATGATGCGCTTATTGCTCTTATTTTGTTCAGATTTGCATATTGCGTCAATCGGTGGAGATGGTTTTGAAAAGAGAGTTTGGCTACGAAATCTTGTTAGTGACGATTGGGTACCTTTACCGGTAACTATTTTTTGCGTTTGCTAGTTTTAAGCACTCACGTTTTTCGTTATTGTTTTCGCTTCAGTTCGAGTTTTATACACCCAAAGATTTTGGCTTGGTTTCATAAATCTTTTTCACTATCTCTCTCGGTCTGTGAAGAACAATTTCACCACAAATCGAATGTTTTTGAGAAAAGCCCGTGAAGAGCGTTGTACGATTGAAATTGTTTTATGCGGTTGAAACATAGTGGCATCAAAGAAACAAGGCCTTTCTTTATCTCTGCTGCGTATTTCGTACCTTCTTTATTGATCGTGGCGTGCCACGTAAATATAATTTGTTTACTTTCTTCGATGATGCCTCAACTTGCTGTCCTGGATTGAGCTGGAAAACCGCCATAAAAAGTGGTTAATATAGTGATGAAGCAAAAAGTAACTTAGATGTCTGCTTGAGGAAACAAAATTAAAGTGCAGTGAGACGCTGAGCTTTTGCCGAAAGCCATTTTTGCCTGTGGTTCCACAGAGGGGTGGGTCACCTGCGGCCCGTGTGAACATTTAATATGGCCCGCATCAAAATTTTCGTTACCTAAGATAGAACACAACGGCGCATCAAAACGAAGCTCCGTGATGAGCACACATGTCGTCAGTGAGTCAAGTCAAGTCTCTCTCGTTCCTCACAAATTTCTCTTTATTTTCCTTAGGAAGACAATTAAGGGTAAAATTTTAAGATACAATTAAATATTCATGCGCCCCATCAGACATATTCCACAATGTATGTAGCCCGTGATGATAATAGGTTCCCTACCGCTGTTTCATAGTCATGAAAACGAAAACATGTTTGTTTGGTTTTTGACAATTCATCATTATTTTTTTTAATTGCAGGATTCATATTTCGTGAAACGACGGGCCAAATAAATTTTATTGTTTGTTAATAGATAGCATTTTTACAAAAATAACAATTGCCCGATTGCCCCCCCTCTGGTTGCGGGCCTGCTTAGCACTGAGAGCCTTTATACCACAGCAGTACGCTTCTTCCTGAATGTTGACCACAACTTCACAAGTCAGCAACTTGTTTAAAACTAGAATAAATTCTTTGGCACGTGTTGAAAGGCTTTGGCGCTAAATGCTGTATGAACTTTGAAGGTGTCACAAAACCAGTATCAGCACAGAGAACAACGTTGCCCAAAACACATTGTGGCTTCACTGTGTTTTTTCCAACTAAACCAAATTTTAAATAATCTTCAAAATACTTGCGTTTCTTGTCCATGCCGACAATAGAAAAGAAAGTAATACTAATGGAGGTAGGGGCAGAATATGTTTCTACCTGACTGCTGGCTGCAATTTCACAATAACAAGTTAATGGTATCAAAGACTACACAACTGTTTTAGAACAAGAACAACCAAATGCATCACTTGACACAAGCAATATACCGCTTGCGGTTTACTTCACCTCGGGTTTCCACAATAGACGTGCAGGATGGTGGATGATAAAACTAACAGATTGGATTGTACAACGGTGGTCTGACGACGGAAAGACGTATATGCTCTTCAGTTGCGACTTCGGATGCATGCATTGCCAATCATATTTTGCAACGTACTGTGATATTCGAATTGGTAACTCAGATGCTATAAATTGCACGTGGTAAACTGCGGTATACGCAACAAACAAGCTGCTCCGAGAAGCAAATTCATTGCGATAACCAGATTTTGCGATTTTAAGTGTTAAGACAAACACGACAAGTTAAACATATTGTTACATTGAAATCGTTGCGCGGCATGCGCGCCCTAAAAAAACTTCACGACCTCAGGTTAAGAAATGCTGCTCTAGTAAAAATGAAGCAAGTCTCGGTTCAAGTTAGCCCGAACACTAACATTTACTGTGAAAAGCTCGAGGAATTATCAGACTTGATGATTTTTCCTGAATGCTTCCACGGGCCACTGAAAACGCTGTGGCGGGCCACATGTGGCCAGCAGGCCGCTAATTGCCCACCCCTGCAGTAAAACATTTGCTTTCTTCTCTGACACCCGTAACGTCACTTGCCACAACCAAAATCATTTCGGTCCTGGTGTCGCAATTCCAAAACTTGTCACGAGTTTTCTTCTGCTGACCCAATTAAAAACAGAAACTTTTTCAAGCGAGGTCTCCAATCGTTTCCAATTCGGCTTCCCGTGCCATCGCTTTCTCAAACCTTATTATTTCTCGTCAAGCAATTCCTCGCCAGCGCGTTGTTCCCACGATAGCTTGATTTTCCATCGTTTTCAAAATGCACGTCGTCCTGCTTTCTGCGATGGCATTGTTGACCACACTTGCATCATTTCGCTTCAGATTCGTTGACGTTCCTATATTTACCTTAAAAAACTGTCACATCGTGTGACCTATTTGTACCACTCCGTTTACTTGCATATCGTTAGTACATTTTACAGTTTTGTCATTCCGGCTAGAGCGTCATTAGTTTGGATTGGTTTTATTCCGGCTTAAACCCAATCTCCGTTGCTGGATCTTTACCGCAACCGTTGCCTACTGGTCTCTTTTGGTTTCTAGTTTCTCCCATACTTATTGTGTATAATTTTCGTCAACAACATGCATCGTGCATAATCCTATGCAATCAACAATTCGCAATTCGATGTGAAAATTCCTTTTTCACTTAAATTACAGTCACTAGCCCTTGTGCAGCTTATGTTTTCATTAACACCTATTGCACTTTTGTTTTCAACAAACTTTTTTCAACAAATAGTGCAATAAATACAACGCAACAATGAACATAACGTATTTTACACTAAACAACATATTTGAACACAACATATTTTACGCTTTTCATTTCACACCACGGTTTCACATACATTTGATTCCGATTTAACTTTGCGCATTCCAATGTAGGGATGGTTCAACGCCCCTACAGGCGCCGAAAAGTCCCAACAATATCACAAGTACTTTCTTCAATTCAGTACATTTGCTTCCGAAAGACCTCAGGTTCGAGCATGGGGGCACCAAACTTGCTTCTTGCCCCGGACGCCATCTAATCTCGTTACACCCCTGTACACATGTTTTATGTGTATATATCTTACGACCGTCATCTAGCTTTTTGGGGACAAGGTCTGGCTTTTTTGGTGAAGACAGATTGGCAACCCTGCTAAACAGCAAAGACAGGAAGCACGCAAATAATATCGTCTTCGTGACATTTCTGCAGTAGGCGTGATGCACGAGTTAATCATACCCATGACAAATGTACGATTATTAGGAAAAATTTACAAGCAAAATTCAAATATATTTGGATTGAACAAAACCGAAAATATTTATATTCAGTGGTGATTACTAAAACTGGCAGAACGTCAAACTTGTACTTGCTGCAACATTAGCAGATTGTATAGTTGTATCACTTCTGAATCGCGACAATTCTTTAAACGAGTGCTTTATTTAAAACAAATAATTGTCATCACGGGAGCCCCTTTCGAGCAGGGGACCCGGGGCAATTGCCCCCGTTGCCCCCATCCCTTAATCCGGCCCTGGCCGCTCGGCTAAGTGGTAGAGTTGGTTGAGCACGCGCCACCAAATCTGGTAGCCGGGGTTCGATTCCCGGTCGAGTCATACCGAGGACTCGAAAAACATTTTTTTGCGATCTGTCCAGCCTCGTGCTCGGGGTTAATAGATGGGTGCAAGGAAACGGTTCACGCACGGTGCTACCATTGACTCACCATCAATTCAGCATTCGCTACGAAAATAACCGGTTTGACCCGGCACAAGCAAGCAGAGATGGGCGCCGCAGACCACTCATGACACTCCCGAAAGGAGTACGAAAAGCAAGTATTATGTAAATGAAAGTGAAAAATATTTCTTCTCGAGTGGCTGTTTTCAGTCAGAGACAGTGTTTCTTTACCGAAAACGATTCTATCGGCACTTTTGAATTTGACTTGCAGTCCTGTTTGGTATTTTCGCTATGATCATCACTGACCTGTTACTGTACATGTTTATAGTTCTATGAACTATTATATAAATTAACGCAGTTATTTGCTGTTATCACTATCACTACCATTGTTCACTGTTGTCACTGCTCTCGCTGTTTACCAATAATCACTTTCTTATCATTATCATGATCAATGTTAACGTTACTATAGTTGTTACAGGGGGGGTCAAAAAAGATATATCCATTTTGATAAAGTAGCATTTTGTATTGAAAGGAATAATTTGCAATTTTTGTTGATAGGTCTGTTTTACAGACATGTAAGTTTTGCGTGGTGTACGTTGTTTTCTCGTACATCACCATTTTCCGAGCACAACTCAGTAGTTATAATGCGCTCGATCCAAGCTCTTTGGCGCTGAATCAGTGAGGCTACTCACACACTGAAGTTTTTAAAGACCCTGTCCAGTGTCCAACATCTCATGTTGGGGAATTCTCCTGACCTCATGTTCGAACGTTATTCTTGAGCGCAATAATAGTTGGGGAATTGTTAGCATAGAACCTGTCTTTTAGGTGTATCCCCACAGAAAATAATCCGAAGGGATTGGTCTGGAGAATGTGCAGGCCAAAGGTGGTCCGTACGACGGGTGATGAGCCTGTCTCCAGAGCTCTGGATACACTTTGTACGGAGGAATAAGGTGGATAAGCTGCAAAGCTCGGATAAACTATTGGTGATCCGTACCCCTTAACTGACCTCCAGCCAACCCCTGGCTCTGAGACATCCCATGACCTTTCCATGCGGAAATGTGTTATAAACTTAGTTTTGGCAACCGACGCTTGTTGACATATCCAATTTATGTAGAGCTTTATTACTAGCGTTAGTACTAGTGTTAGAAGTAGTGTTAGAAATCGTACAGTAGTAGGGATATTAGAGTCGATAGTGATGTTAGTGAAGATAACAAGAAATTGGTTATTTACAGATGCCCCACGGGTTGGGCTACAGACTACAGCCAGTCAAAACATCCATGGATGCGGGAGGCAGCAAGGAATCCAATGAACTTGAGAAAAATATACCTTTACTATTGAATTGTTTGAGAAAAATTCAAATTTGTGCATTTGCCGTACTGATTTTTTGGCAATTTTCAGAGAAAATAAAAAACTCGTTCCCCGCATCCCGTCAAGCCTTTTCGATCCGGTTTATGCGCTTCGGCGACGTCTGAAGAACCCAAGAACAGGATATTCTCAAAGAAGCGAGTCCAGGCTGTTTTTTGGGGGTAAATTAGTGGGTAAAGAAGTGTGGGTTGTGTCAATTGACTTCCAGATCACGTTTTGGAGTCCAGAGAGAAACGTACAGGGGTAATTACTTGGTTTGAATGGACGCAACTGGTTTTCCTAGCCTACGCAAAATCCGGTTTTTCCCCTAACACGACATCACAATGATGTCACAGGCGCGCGCAACCAACCTCAAAAGATGCGGTGCTGTATCCCGGATCCGATGATGCCTTCACTGACTCTGTAGCTCAGTGGTTTTCAACCCGGGGGTCGCGACCCCGTGGGTGTCGTTTGCCTTTTTTCTAGGGGTCGCGAGAGCTTCTGAGAAAAATATTCATAATTTTTTCTAGGTTTTATATTTGGCACATGGAACCACTTTTTGTTGTACCCAAAATAACAGGATCACCTGGCTAAAATGATGGCCTACTTTTTCATTCAAAATTATTTTAAGTGTGATTATGACCATTACAGCACTGCTGCGTTTGGCAACACACGAATAACTTTGTGACGTAAGAATGTGCTGTGTTTGTAAATTAGATATCTAAATGCGGTAACTAACTTGAGAGTAACTCTAGTTTTCAATGAGTTGTGCTGTTGATTGATTTGCATAAAGCACGGATATCTCTCACTGATGCTGCCATGTACATGAATTTAAAAAACGATCTTTGTTCAACGTAGGGACATCGTAAGTTATTTTTCAGTCATTGTGATTTTCCGTTGTGCAAACACAACTGCATTACATATGCATGAATGGAAATTTTCGGAAGGGGTCGTTAGGTTAAATTGGGTTGCAAAATGGGTCGCTGCATGAAAAAGGTTGAAAACCACTGCTCTAGCTCAATTCGTTCTGAAGTTATGGCCGATCATAACTTCGTCCGCCAAAATTGTGGCGCGCGCGGGACTTAAAGGGTTTTAAACCTTCTTGGTTTTGTAGTAAGTACTGGACGTTACGCTTTAGGATCTTAACTTTCCGAGATGTGAAGCGGCTGCCATCAAATTCGGCGACTTTCTCTACGTTTTTGGCGGCAGAAGATCGACAAACAGTGACGAAAGATTGAAGAGTATGGAATTTCTTGAACTCGGGAATGGGACCGAATGGAAAATGGGCCCAGATATGCTGGAAGAAAGAGCTGGCGCTGCGTGCGCTTTCTTCAAAGGTAGATTAATGCTTGTTTTTGACACAAGTTTTTCTGGCAATAGCGTTTTAATATGCACGCTTATTTTTGAGCAGGTTCTATTTATGTGTCGGCGGGGGCGACGCTTGATTATAGTATTGCCTCTTGCGAACAATATGATGTGGACCTGCAATTTTGGACGAAAATAAGCTTCCTAAATCAAGCAAGATTGTTTCATGCTATGGTGGTTCTTGAAGGTTATGCTTGCTGTAAATTTAGGAAAGTCTCGTTGATTGACGCTGATTCCGCTGATATTTGGCTAAGAATGAAAAATGTGCATTTATTTCAGTCGTAAGTCCCACAAGGCATGGACTAGCACGCAAAGAAAACAAAATATAACCACATACGAAACTTCAGCATACTCGAGGCAAGCACACACGAGACGACACGACAGGCGACGTACATGGGAGCAACTTACCAATAAGCAGTGAATTAGAGTCGTCTTTATTTTTTTCGGGAAAACAAAAAAACAAATGAGTGCAGCCATGGCACCGAAAAACTTTGCGGTTATCGCGTCGAAGTGCCCCAGCACGATAAAATATCTTGGCAATAGTTATGCAATGTCAAAGTAAAAACAAAGACACATAAAAAAGTGAACCAGACCTGAGATAAGGACCATAGAAATAGTTCAGTTGTCTCTTTACAGTATGCCAAGCGCCATGCTACAAACTACACAAGCAATTAGAAACGCATGCACAAATGATAAGACAGATGAAGTGAATATATTTATATTAAAAGTTGAAGAGGATGTATCCGGTAGTAAATTTTTCGGCCTTCATTCATATTGCAACAACAAAAATGATTGCTCTTGTTTGTTGAAGACATTATGGGATTTATCGTTGAAGTTTTGTTCTACATTCGCCCAAAGAGTAGCTCCTCGATGAGAAATTGTTTTTTTACTAGCGTTTGTTGAAACTTTGTTGTTTAAAATAATTTTGGTTGGTTGCACATCTTGTGTTATGACAATGAACATCAACCGTTTTCTGAAAGTCTTTAGATGATGTTGGTAACATTTCATGGTGAAATTTATGCATCAATTTAGCTAATTTGAATCCATAAATATCGTGAAATTTCAGAATATTGAGAGATTTAATGTGACAAGTGAAGGTTCAACATCAAACTTTGTGAAAGGTTTTCGCAGATGATTTGCACGATTGTTCTTGACCAAATGCCACTGTGCAGATGCACTGTATTGTGTTGGCGGGTATGATGTAAGTTCGCCGAATGAACTTGCGTCGGTTGAACGTTACGATGGAGAGGAATGGACCGAAGTTGCTCCGATGAATCACGCCAGATCTGGACTAGCAGTTACTGCCTTTAATGGATACTGATACGCTGTGGGTAAGAAGTCGCTTTGCTGCAACATGCTAATGCTTGCGCTAATATATCTTTCTGAATAGTAGAGAAAACGGTTTGTCTGCAAAACTGTTAATATAGTCGTGATTTTAAAATGAGAAGAGTGGTAACTGAACCTCGTACTGTAATTTCTCTGCGTTTTTTGTTGTGTTCCATTTGATCGAACTCAGGTGGATTTTCCTCTTCGTTGAACGCATGTGTTCCAACAGTGGAAAGGTATGACCCAGGTGCAGATGAGTGGTCCGTAATTGCACCTCTAAATCAACATCGTTGCGACCATGCAGTTTGTGCTTCTGCAAATCGGATCTATTGCTTTGGAGGGTAAATTTTCTTCAGATTTTGTTGTTTCAAACCAGTGTTTTTCAACCGATAGGCCATAACGCTTTTTCCAGTGGGCCACAGAGCTTGGCATAAATCAGAATGAGAGCATTATTAGACATGTATAATGATAGTCAAAATCACTAGGTTTTCTGTACGCTTTCGAGGAATCAGCATACGGTGCTCTGTTTTCATCTTTTTGCAATGATTCGAACTTGCACATATCTATATTAAAGTACGTACTCGCCGCAATAGGGGTAAGCAAAAAAATCTATCGGCCCCTTGCTTACCCCCATTGCAGAGAGTACGTACTTGTTTAATGATGTCATTATGATAAAATAAGATAGACAAATAGCAAAAAAATTAGACCTAAATATTACGTTTGTGACATGACTCCTACTTCACAATGCTACCTGAAGCTGTATTTACGAGAATTGCTCTGCTGTGGCATAGCTTTGCAATTGTTATAGCACAGCAGCCAATGCTAAGCTGAAGTTACAGAAGTGCTAAATCTATGAGGTTATGAGCTTTGGGCCACCCACGATATATTTCGTAGTTGATTAGGCCATGATCAGAAAAAGGTTGATAACCCCTGTACTAAACGGATTGTTGTGGGCATCAGCGAAAACAAATTTTAACAATTACCTTCCAAAATTGATTAATTTGCGCATTTCACGGTAGTATCTTCCCAAATTATACCGTTGGACAGACCTGTCGCGCCATTTACACAGCAACGTTTGCGATATCAGGGGGTACCACGGGAAAGCGTTGCTGTGGGCACATATTTGTAGGAGAGGCCTTGCATTGAGTCTACTGCAAGCACAGTCATGCGGCAATCACTACATCTGTAAAGGAGAGACTGCATTGCGCTATCACTTTTCTTTATGGGGCAGGGTGGACGATGTTTTTGGTTCACTTTTCAACCACAACATACACCATGAGGTATTTCGAGTCCTCCGAGGGCTGCTGCCCCCTCACCCCACCCCAGAGGAAAAGCGAGTATAAAAATGAATAAACCTTCCAAACTTTCAAAAGCTTTTGTTTGGAATATTTTGGCGAAATAGCTACAGTATGCACGTAATTAAAACCTCATTTATATTTTTTGTGAGAGTAAAATCGTGTTTCGTAGGTTTCGTTGCTATGTTTTTCATGTAAAAAGTAAAATCGTGTTTCGTAGGTTTCGTTGCTATGTTTTTCATGTAAAAAGAAGACCCATATACTATTCAGGTTGGAAACGTAATTGACCTTGACGTGAAATAAACTGATTTTTGTAAGCCTTTGTGGCCTATCTTATGATGAGTAAATGCATGCAAAAAACTGCGGAATAAAAATTGCTGCTGATGCAGGTGTACAGACATTTAATCACGTGTTATTTCATCACGCAACAACTAATCACTGACATTTAATCACCAGATAGTTCATCGCAGACCAGTAAACACCCAGACATTTAATCCTTTAGACACTTCATCACTTGACAGATCTACACGCACATTTGCACACAATCCGTTACGGGATGCTATTTTCATCTGACACAAAGTGTTAAGTGAAAAGTTTACGTAATTGGTATGAACTAAAACTACNAAAAGAATGACAGTTTAAGATGGGCTATTGATATTTTAGGACTTCACCATTTCAACAAACGATCCAGTGATTAATAGTCACGTGATTAAATGTCACCAAACTGTGTATGTGATTAATTGTATGCGTAATATCTATCTAGTGGTTAAATGTCAGTGACTAATTGTCGCGTGATGAAATGAGGCGTGATGAAAAGTCACCAAACCCTGATGCAGGCTACGTGTATGTCAAAGCAACACTCGATTTACCATTTTTATTTTGCGATAATAATGCCCTGCATTCCTTGCTTATGCCAAGTGGCTGGATTTCCTTCAAACGGTGAACTGAACGTTGAATAACATATCTGTAGACTGTAGTAAAGAAAATGGTTTAACCTCGCACAGAGGGTGGCTTAATTTTGCCAGTGGTTTTATCACGCATTTGGGGACTTCCTTTCAGCAGAGTGATTGCTTCAGGTCTTGCTATCTTACGTGAATTTCTTTTCACTATTTTCATTGTTGTTTGTCGTTACTTCAGATTGCAGCATCATCGGCACATTAATTCGTAGTGATAAACAAGATCTTCGCAACCGAATGCTGCCACGTTTCCTTCAGAATTTGTTCATGTGTGACGGTTAGCAATAACTGCAGTCGTCAAAAATATTTTTAAAAATTCAGAACTTGCAATCTACTATTAGACATTAAAGTCATTTTAAAAAAACTTTGTTTACTGCTTCAAGATTAAAATAAGAATTACAAGCCAGAAACTTAAAGTTATGTGTACTGTGAATGAACGCAATGTGTTGAGCACTGCAGGAACAACAACGAACGTACTTCGACAACGACTGAAACCTACGATGAGGACAGCGACACCTGGGAAATTTGTTGCCGAGTGCCGTGACGCTTTGCTGCTTGAGAAGCGTAGAACGGTAACTTAAATGCCTTCGGAAGTTTACTTGTTTTTGTTGAAATCGCTTGAAGCTGCCTTCGTCTGCAAGTGCTTTGTTCTCAGCTTCCACTCAGCAAAATAGCTTGTTTGATAAATGCCAACGCAGGTTGAATAGCTATTCTTAGCTTCAGTTCTCTTGCAGAATACATCTATGCTTCGATGAACTGTTCTTGCTTTGACAGTTGTTTGTTACAATTCGTTGTTCGACCATTTTTCAATCCATCTCTCGTAAAATGACCTACGCTAATTGACTACTAGTGCTGCCAACCAATGCACATATCACAGAGTTGAGATGTCTATCCATATGACCCGGATAACTGTTTAACCTTCTACGTCCATTTTCGATAACACAAGGCACAAGGTGTCACTGATACTCGACGGTAACAGCTAGTGATGTGGTCGAGTCACATTTGTCGAGTCACCACACCCTCGAGTACTAGTTGAGTCAGAGTCATCTGAAATTTTTTCGAGTCAAGTCATCGCTTGTTCGAGTCATAGTCGAGTCACAAAAACTGCCGAGTCACGGGTTTGCAAGCTTGAGCCAATGTCTACTAAAACAATTAGACATTTCCCATACTTTCATTTATTACTAAATTGCGCGAAGGTTGATCATGAGTGACTGAAGCATGAACCTTACCTCTTGGTGTGCAAACTAACTGTATTTGTCAGCAAGACATTTGGAGTTTTTGTAAAAATGACTCGACTCGAATCACGATGTATTTCAAACAAATGTCATCAGCCTTGTCAGCAAACTTTATTGAATTATTATATTTGATGCAGATACATTTAAAGTTGTCCCCAAATTTTCTGCAGTAGTAATGTCAAATTGTTTTGATGGATACGAATTATTTCGTGCAGTGTCAATTACACTTACGCTCTTTACTGTTGTCGGATTCGCATCGGATTGACTCGTCAGCAATTCGTCGCTCTTGGCTTAACATGGTGAACGCACTTGCGAACTTGATGTTGGGGCGTTTTTACACTGCAAGGAACTCAAACGTTCACTTCGCGCGCTTGGCCTATGGTATTACGAAAGCTGGGGAACAGCTGAAAATAAAAAGGTGAAAGCTGATTCCACTACAGACACGTGCTTTTCGTAGGTGTATTTGGAATCGTCGAGACGTAATTTTACTTAGTGTAGTCCAAATAATAACAGCCAGCAGAGAAAATGGTAGAGAAGTGTTGGGCAATGAGGTCAAGAAAACCACGTCGCATCGTAATTTCATTTTTCAAGTGACCTTAATAGAATTTGAACAGCTGCAGAGCAGGAAATGGGAATTTGTTTTTTTTGCAGCACATTGCCAAGCCACTTGGTTGATTTCAGTCAGGATCATTAAGCAGTCTTTTTTTCTGCAGTGCACAACACAGAGTGTCAAATATGAGGATTCACGGCACTTTGTAAGCCGTGGGCTATGAAAAGTAGGAAAAGTATGAAAAGTAGGTAGTGCAATTCACCAAAGTAAAACTGCAAGCTATGTCATACGTTTTTATAACACATTTTATGCTACTCCATGTGTTCCATTATGGACTGAGGAAACCATAGCCACATAATTTCGATACAAAGTTCAAAGTGTAGCCTATGCTCAAGTCATACACTTCCAATGTTACCTATTTTGCAGAGGTGTAATGAAAACGTGTTAATCAGTATTAGGGTAATAGTCCTTCAGCCCAATAGATAATCTCTTTTAGCCTACTGAATAATTTTGTTTATTTTGCTTAACCGATTCAATTTTGCTGATTGTTTCCCTAACTATGTGCAACTAGCCTACATACAAAATTATTAAATAACACAACCCCTCATAAAACTACAACTCTTGATGTTGTATTTTGCCACAGATTAGCTTAAATAGGCTAATCTGTTCCACGGTGATAGTTTTAGCATCAAACAAGTACAGAAAACGTTGCCCGAGACTGAATACAAACGATCCATCCTCTTCGCCGCTCGAGTCCCTTATTACCGGATTCCCAACCTACCTCTACTAGTTGGATTCGCTGAATCGGAGACGGTTCAAAAAACGCGCGCTCAAGCAGCTCGGTGAGACACTCACGGTCGCGCCTGAGTGATTTGTCGGATTCCCAATCCAACGCGAATCCGCTAGCAGTGCAGTGTAAAGTGGGTAACTGAAAGTTATTTGAAACCAAATGCGTGTTTGGAGCCCAACGTGAAGTTTTAAACTCATTTCTGTGAATCATTTTTCGCCATTCTTAATCAAAAACATCAATTGTAACGACAATTTCATGTTTTTGAAGCAGCAATGCTTTACCTTTACAGGATACCTCAGATTTCGGAGAGAAGGATCGATGAAAATCTTTTGAGATCTCATGCCACCAGATTTCAGCTTAATTTCTGGCGCTGTTATCTCAAAAAAAAACGCGATGAGGTCGAAAAAGTACATGTCATTGTAATAACAACAACAATTTTTTTAACGAAACCCCATCCTCCGAAGAAGTTATGGCACATACCGAAGCCGAATGGCCTTCACAACGAAATATAATTTTTACATGTATTTCACTATTATTTCGTTCCACTTGCAGACACACTTTCGGGCCTCCTGTGACAGCATGCACCCTCAATTGGGGGTATGGAGGGCGGCTGATAGAGCTCTGCCTGTGGTTATGAACGCCATTGCTCTATCTTAGATGTAGTCTCTAATGACTAGACACGTCATTAACAGATTGAGTAGTAGCGACGAGTAGTAACAAATTACTATTGACTAGACGCCGTCATTAATGTATTGAGTGTTTTGCTCTTTTATCTAAGTGGTTT
>JGI24158J21664_10001187_pt1 | contig 28406 bp, 10 predicted proteins | sample Ectturendosymbi3_FD_21664 | JGI IMG/M metagenome (IMG submission 21664) | reverse complement strand
AGGGGAACAGAGATTACTGTCGAACCGAAATCATGAGATGCATTTAAGGAGAAAGCAAGTGAAACAACCTGGCGTCGGTAGCAAAACTTAAACTGCGCACCAAGTATATGCATTGTGCCTCAAACTAGTACTGTATAAATATAGGGAGCAAACTTGACTTCATATTTTCTTCATCCTATTACTACCAGACCAATAGAAGCAGAATCTCACTAATAAAGGGTTATGCAGGATTCAGGATGTCCTACTGTGCTCGCAGTACGATTAATTCAATGGCAGTGCAGAGCATACTAATATTATGGAAAAAGCGCTACGTTGACAACTTACTTGAAAGTTCACGATCATTTCCCAAACCAAACGCTCCCTTTGTCCACTGTACAGGCTGCAGATCATCGGACGGTAAATGCTCCACCACGCAGTTCAGTGTGACATCACCACCCTGTCGCACCGTTTTGTCAACCGGCTCTTCTATGATCACAGGTTTGGCGCACAAACTCTCGGCTGTTAGAACAAGGCGTATGTACTGCGCAATGCTAACGTTTTCTGTATGGTGTTAAGTGCTCATGAAATTTCGGGTCTTGTGTTGACAGAATGAATAGTACATGTCTTAAAAAAATAAGATGTTTTCATACCAGGTCAATGAAAGCCAACGGTGCACGATTCCGACTAAAAGCAAGCGAACAACGAAAGGCCGCTAAGATATTTCAAAACAAGGCAAGCATACATTTTAATATACCCCAGGGGTGATGGTGTTCATGATTAACGAAGTGAATTGGCTGCGTTCAAGTGTTATGATTATTTTGGGCTGTTTTGCAAGGAACTTTTGCGCTCACGTGCTCGACGCTTGTCACCAGAGTTTCCTGCAGATTATTCAAATACAATGAGTACATTGGCCTCTGATGTATGGTTTTGTATCAACATAACCTACTAGCCTGGTACTTATATAAGATACTTATAGGCCAAACTTGTAACTTACTTTACAGCGGGTGTCTGCTTTATCCCCTAGTCAGAGCCATCACAGAACCTTTCATAATATGTCACTAACATAAGTGACCACGGTTTGCGACCAATAACTGGTCTAAGTGACTCCATACAAAATTCTATTTTTAAGTTCCGCTAAAATCGTAGAATTAATCAGATCGTGCAAACACCTTCGTTGCCAAATAAAATACTTCAGAACCTAGAAATACTAGCACTTGATATCTCAAGATGGAATTAGAGGTGGATGTGCCACACTCTACGAAAGATGTTGCGTTCGCATAGCCACGGAAATAACCAGTTTAGTCGACTACGTGCGTGTTCATTTAGAGCCGCTCAAGGACAGGCAGTACCGATCAGGGGTGTAGTGTGACCACCATCGCTATGAAGAATGCAATCAACAATAACTAAAGTAAATGCTGGAGGTGTCAAGTCAACAATACTGATTTTGAGATGGAAAGGTGGAAAAATTTTTGTGAAATTTAACTCTGTAGTCACTGAATCTACTCGAAATTGAAAACCCTACTTTTATATTGTGAACCGCATAAACTTAAACCACAGGGCAACCCGGGTTTAAAGTCGAAATAGTTTGTACGAATGTATACACGGTTGACAGTCCACATATTCGCAACTTGTTACTGTCACACTCTCATTTTACCGGACGACTGCATCGAAAGTGCGTAAATGGCTGTCGTAGTTTATCGAATTTCAGGCAGTTCTCTCAAATTTAGGTAGGTTCTCACGTAACTATCCGTCACTCACCACAACAGAAAATATGCCATCATAAGTTTTCCGCATTATTCTCGCGTAATATTTAGGTTTATTTTGATTGATTTTTGTTTCACTAGCATCGGTTCATTATGTATCATTCGAGCGAGATGTGAGCGCGAGTGACAACAAAAAATACAAAACTTCAATCACAAACCAAAATGCTGTGTGTATCTGAGTTAGGGATTTTACTACAGCAATCGCATCAGTTTATTAAAAATAAGTGTGCCTAATGGTTGCATCGACAAAGACTAAAAAGTAAAAAAGCTATTTCCGCAGTTTAGCAATTTGATGTCGAAATTTTGTATTAGCTGCAGCTCTTGCTTGTGCTTAGTTTTGTCGGAAGTAAACTTCTCAGTATGGGAATTTAGTGTGATCTACTTGCGCTTTGCAAAAGACCAGTTTGCGTATGGAAACACATCCATGTAATTAACGATCGAGAAGTATTTTATTGTGTTAATAGCGATATGTCTCGAACATCAGATTTGCTTAGCAAAGCCCATGAGTAAATTGACCTCATCCATCATGCTGGGATACGCAGAGCTGTTCTGTTTATTGTCCTGGGTTCTTAAACTGGGGGGCGTGAGAGGTTAGCAAGGGGAACACGAGCATGGCAGCGACATATTGTTGAAAAGCAGAATAATGGCAAATAAACTCTTGTTCTGTTTTTTGTGCTTGATTTTGAGGTTAGGTGTGGCGCGAGTATCAATTTATTATTAATGCCAAAGAGGGCGCGACTGAAAACGTTCAAGAACCTTTGACTTAGTCAAATTCAGACTTTTAGGTACGGAACAGCTAGAAATATAGTCACCGCAATAATTATGCAATTCCTGTTGCTGAGGATGATCAAGTGGATGACTTGTAAACTAACCTTACGCATTTGAGGTGATTAGCACTTTCTCACCTGTGAAACAAAGGAGGATCAGCAACAGCAAATCTTTTTCCTCTTTCATTTCCTTGTTTACTCTTAGTTCCAATCTTTTCAATATTGCAAAAACTCGTAACCATCAAACACAGGTAGCTTTTTCTGGAATGTCTGAAGTGTGTAAACACGTTCCTTTGCGAAAGGCAATCAGCACGAAATGTTTAAACAAAATGGTCTAGCTTTGATACACAATTTTCATGTTGTACAGATTGATCTGGAACGACAAAGCATATAACATTGTACAACCGTAATTACACGAGTATGCGCCGCACCATACGTAACACCCTTCAATTTTGCTCATTTTACACTGTAACGCCTTCTTCAAACAAGAAGGCGCTAAAGAAACATTTTTACTGAACTGAAAGAAATGTTGTAAGTTGCCTAACTATAAAATGGAATTCCATATTACAAAATAACAAACGTCTCCGCAGATCTGTCAACAGCTACTGCAGCTGGCAAATGAACGCAGTTTTGAGCATCGCAGACGTTGACCAAATTTTCTGCGCTGATGTCCCACATCCACCTTGCTTGCAAAACTGCAGCTAACAAAAAATTAAAAGAATACACACTTTTCTACAGAGAACACAAGCACTGTCATACGGTGTAACTTTCAATCGACGGCCACATCTTCCATAAAGGCAGAGAAATGAAATTTGAACAATTACGTTCTTCACGGGGCAAAGCACACATTAATTCCGCAGTTCGTTTTCCGTAAGCCCGCACGGACGAGTTAAAAATTAACGCTCTATTCAAGTGACCCACGCTATTTGCAGTACGCAAACACACAAATAACAGGCCCCATAAATCGCTCTCGTTTTCTTTGTGATAGAAGTAAAGATGTAAAAAGGAACAAAAAATATCAAACTGTTACTGAAAATACGCCGTAGCGAATCAGACATATCCTTTGTCGCGTCAGCCAACTCGTGGGCAACAGGTATACAAATAAAAACGTATTTTCAACAAATACTTTGTACTAGCGGAATTTCCTTCCCTTTCTACGTTTAAGAAAATGAAAGAAATGTCAGGCTGTCGTTTGGGTGTGTCCAAATAAGCAAATACAAAGGCAAATTCTTCAGATTGTTTCTGCCTATCCCTCAGCCGTTTTCGCATAATTTTATTAAAGCAGATCACAACTGCTTGATTAAAACGTCTTTTTATATAAACAAATGTATTGGGAAATTATTTGAGTTTTGTAACGCAAAACAACGTCACCCACTGGACTTCAAAAAGTTTGCGCACAACCTGTTCTGCACCAACGTGAAAAGCAAAACCCCCAGAAGTTGGAAGCCGTCATCCATGAAACTGGAAAAGTGAGGTCATAAATTAGGGCAGTAAAAGTACGCATCATGCAGCTTGAATGACGCATAACAAGANAGAAGAAATTATTAGACGCTCCAGCTATTCTTGTTCGGAAGTCGGCACCGCCAAGACTGTGACTATATGGCTTTTGACGCGTTAGATTGAGCATGAATTGATTATGACGATGGTTCTGTCAGACATTGCGCAAACACCAGCGGGTCGGTTTGTTCATCGCAGTCATCACCTTAGTTTCTTTAACACCATTCCCATGTCGCAACCGCATGCCAGCGTTCGTTTATATTTTTTCAAGAGAATGGATTCACAGGGTCAAAGCAGCGGAGTTAACAGGGGCTAACTCTCATTTCATATTTTCTTAGCACATCTAACTGCTTCAAGAACTGCCAGTTGCAACCTAAGATAGTAGTTCCGCAACTTTTTGACTACTTGGTGTAAGTTTTCCCAAAGGTTTTTGCAACTCTGGTTTTTGAAATTAGTAGATACACTATCTCGTGTGACTCTTCATCACAAGCAATCAAAGTTTATATAGATGAAACGCATGAGAAATTTTTCAGAACCCAAGGGCTCGTGTTTATAGCAATGTAATAACTTCCCTCTACGCTTGGCCAGCATATTCGGTCAAAACACTCATAAACTTTCATCAAATACTTGAGAGATGCAGATCAAGCGACGTAAGGAAAACTGGGCAATTATCACCGGGAGGTACAGGAAAAACTTTGCAATTAAACACACCAGGTAAACGAAACCGAGCAGTCAGCGTCTCTCTGAATTTTACGAAGTTTCCGTACTTTGAACAATTTTTTCCCATTTTTCAAGTTCTGTAGGATTTACCCCTGAATATTATACCCAATGAAATTTTTGTGTGTGTGTCTTTGAATACCACTAAAAAATATGTCGCTGGAGTTTATTATCTGACCAGATTCGGGACCAGGGCATCTCATACTTGCAATAATAGATCTAAATTTTGCTGAATGGCATAAATGGCTTTTGTAGCGTTGAGAAAATTTGTGAAAAACTGTAATGTATCCTTTCATTTCACCCATAGTACTGCTATTCGTTAATTTGCGAGTATGAGACTTGCAGTCGAGTCGTGTCAGACTGTCGGGCTTGTATCTGCACTCTGCAGCACATCAGCGATCAAAACAAACCAGTGGCACGCGACCAAAGGCGAGAGCGCATGTTTCACGTGAAACAACGCAATCTTGCTGTGATTAGCAAACGACGTTGCTGTCACCAGCTGGACCATTATATACACCTGCTGCCTCTCACGCAAGATGTGAGCAGCGACTCGGAACAGACAGTGATTTGTTTGTACAGGAGTCTACGCTTCATTGACGTTTGTCACTACAGTTCGGAAAACGACGCCGCAATTTGGCTGCATCTCCGGAAACTACGAAATACCTTGTTTTAAATGAGCTGACGACGGCGACGTCCTATTCGAACCGCATCGGAAACCTGAGACTACCTCGATGAGTGGGTGTCAGGCCTTACAAGTGGGATAGAATCCATCGGGTTAAGGTAAAGTCCTGTCTGATAGTGGTAGTGGGTCACGGTTTAATATCATACGCTAGCCAATAGTAATGCGCTTAACTCACGCAAATCATTACAAACGCGTGGAGACAAAGCCTCTTCCGTGCAGCATGGTGACCCCGATGATTTAGTTGCCAAATAAACAGTGATTCATGAACATATAATCAGATGCCAACAACAGCGGCCCCGAAGAAAGCTACAGGGAACCACACATCGCCTGTAAATATAACCAGAGAGTTTTCAACTTCCAGAGAAGTCTATTCGTAGAATGTCATCCAGTCACTTTCCAGCAGGTCAATCGAGCTCCAAATAACATATCATTACGTTCCGCTCTTGATCGTCAGCTTATTCAACGCAATACGATAATACAACGAAGGCGAAAAGAACAATGCATCTTGAGGCCTAACAGTGTCCGTCCTCCGCCATTGCACTGCTACAACACAAATTTCGAACGGGCAACTTCGAAATTCGTGTCACCCTTCTACACCGTAAAGACTGAGGAAAATACAATCGCTGCTTCATTTGCGCACATTTTGCGGTGCCTTCATTTCACAGCGATTAGGCCCTGTCACAAAATGTCGACTCTTCTTTGATCAGTCATCACGTCAAAAAAATTAAATCGATGGCAGTTTTTTCGAACCACTTCAGCTGCGGGTAGGGAGCTTACCCTTGAAATCTTTTGTTATAACCGGAAACAGGCCGTATGGCATGCACTACTTTTACTGTTAACTATAAAAACGCTAGTACAGCGTTTTTTATCGTTAACAATAAAACAAACACTCTCCGCCAAGCGCTTCCATCCCGTTTGATGTGGCAAGATTGTGGTTCTCAACTTTGTTAGTGATGTACCCTGTGGGCAATAGTTTGTCTATCAAGTACCCCTTGGCTGTAATCATGAGCACAATAATTAGAAATGTACCTATAATTATTGTAAATTTAATTATGAAGACACTAAAAAGTTCGTGTACCACTTGAAGCACCTTTGCGTACCCCCATTTGAAAACCACTCGTGGCAAACTACAACCACAGGGCAATTACACAGCCCTCCGAACACATTCGAACAAATGGGTGTCGCGATGCTCACCTAACCCACCACATGATTACAGCTCGATGTTTCTCAACGACGAGTCTAGGCCTACGCAGGACCTTCATGCATCTTTACAATGGGACTTTCCTTATTCGTCAGTGTAATCTTACAACCGTCAATTATGAAAGCCTAACATTTTCACCATTATCGCACAAACAAAACGTTTTGACAAGTGTCGAGCATTGAACCACACTGACTGACACAGATGTTTTCATTTATTCGCCTATACACTCCTAGTTTGCCATAACTTTACCCAGGAAATAANTAACACCAAATATGTCGCCAATACCTCCATCCATGCACTGCCAGAGAAATTAATCAACGTTTTAAATTTTTACGAGCAAACCTCAAAAAAGTACATTTTGGTTCTGGCCAGAAACAAAAAAGTTAAAAATCAGCAATTAGGCTGTAACGAACAGATACATAGAGAAGATATAAATCCTTACTTCTCAGAAGGTCTGACCTCTGTCGTGCACGCAGACATGCAGACAATTTCCAAAGCTACATGCAAAAACTGCAACGCATAAGAACAAATTTCGTAATCGCTAAATACTTCTCGGAATCTCAGAGGCGCAAAACGCAATCACAAGGACTGAAGAGTCAGCAGAAAAAAGCCCATCGTTCGCACAGCTCGAAAATCAAAAATCATCAAACAGCACTCAACGTTGTTTGGAGCACCCGAAGGATCGCAGGAATTCACATACAGTAAAGACAGTGCATTGTCACTTTGAAATCGTTATAAACACTGAAAGTTCACTTCGTCGTGAGACCAGTAGTGCAGAGTGACTGACATACACTATCTTCGTTTGAGCAGGATTGCGGAGTCGGAGGTAAAATGTCCGACCTTTCAAAAATTTCCGACTCCGACTCCTGAATGAAGTTTGGCTGTCAAGAATTTTGTAGCAACTAACACTCAATGTAAATCGTGGTGCACAGCAAGAATTCTGTTTCAACAAAAGTTTCATAAGAAATTGTACCATTTCAATAGGAATTCCCAACTTTAGGAGTGTGACCTGAAAAATGATCCAATTGTACGCACGGAGTCGGAGAAAAAAATCCGACTCCGACTCCTAGCGTTGTTAGGAATCCGACTCCACCCAAAAAACACCGACTCCTTACGACTCCGCGATCCTGCGTTTGAGTGCAGTGGTTTTCAACCTTTTTATGCCCCGCACCGCAAGGTCTTTCAAAATGCTCCAACACCCATGAAGCGGTGGTTCTCAGCCTGTGGTACGCGTGCTACTAGTGATTCGCGATGGCTTTCAGCATGTGAAGAAATAGTTGCAGCTTTCGCATTAAATTAGTTTTTGTTATACATTTGGGCAAATCAAGTTATTCTGGAACAAGTGGTGCGGCGGTACGCAGCGACTGTAAAAAAACAATGCCGTACGCGATCGGAAAAAGGTGGAGAACCACTGCTTAAATCTTAAACTTTCACTGAAGCCCGCCAGCGTGGTGCTAGCGAAGATGACTTCAGCAAGCCAGGGGCGTAACGAGGTTAGATGGCGCCCGGAGCAAGAAGCAAGTTTGGCTCCCCCGTGTTTGAACCTGAGGTCTTCCGGAAGCAAATGTACTGTATTGAAGAAAGTGCTTGTGACATTGTTGGGACTTTTGGCGCCCCCATAGTGATTCGGCGCCCGGGGAATTTTACCCCCCTTGTCTCCTTCGTTACGCCCCTGGAGCAGATATTTTCCGAGTGGTGACGAAGTGATTAGTTCGTTACACATACGACCACATGTATTACTAAGGACGTTATCTCAAAACCTTTGGAATGCTATCTCGCACGTCGCACCCCTGATTGGGTAACTCTGGTTTAGTACATGGTGAGACAATTATTCGTTGCCATTTATTTTAGTGGTACTATACGCGAATACAAATCACAAAGTAACAGCCTTAACAGGTTTACGGACCCAAGCAGTCTACAGAGACTAGAGAGCACGAAATAACTAGAATTGGTCTAAGCATCAAAAAACAAAAATATCCAGAATTCAAAGTTGGTGAATCTATCAATAGGCGTAAAGATTTCATCAACTTGCTAGCTGCTCCGTTAACATTAGTGTGATGAAATAACCACCACAACAGCTGAGTGTTCTATAATAAGCAGTGCATGAGGAGTTAATGTATTCTCGCAAGCCTCAGGTCCCCTACTCAAACCTGAAGGCTTGTGCATTGTATCTGGAAGCCTCTATGTTTTGAATAGCATTCATGGTTCTGAAAAAAGTTACTGCAGTACCAGTCAGCCTACTGGCTGAGTAGTGTAGGCCAAACAATCCACCTGTTAGTGCCGTTAAAAAGAACGCAGTGTAGCTAGATGCAACATATTGCAGAAGGCCATTTTCTACCATCCTAACCAAGCTAGGCTAACAAACAGCCACTGTACTATGTTCTACAATAAACGGTCGAAACCTAGAGTCTGATGGGAGAACAGACCCACTGTACGAAGCACGATAAGCAGCAATTCGGAAGCGTCACCAAAGACAGTTTGAGCGACATGGCCTTGCACAGCGAGTCATTAACAGCTGTGTTCCTATGCCACGACCTTCATACGAAATGGCGGGATGGCTCTCCACTAGACACCAACCGTGTTGGAAATGAGATTATTACCATACGTTCAAGCCAGTAANCTTCATTATTCAGCAAACGTATTAAAATATGATTAAGCCCACTTCATCTAAAACAGAGACAGCATGGATGCAAAAATTGGCATGCTATACAAGGGAACATCNGCGTACTAGGCTACTACAATACGAAACCCGACCTTGGTTGGCACCGACGCACCAGCACTCGGTGACGCATTGCACGTGATACTGAAGTGAAGATACACATATTTTAACTACATAATTTGAACCGTTTTCTTTAGGTACATATGGTAGGCCCAAGCATATTTGCTGTACAGGTGTGGCAATTTTGTGATCAAATCCGAAAGGCCTAAGTGGCCAACACCGTTACAGCCATCGCTAACCCGAGTCCGCGCTACCTCAAAACAACGCTCCACAGTCTGCACTGTAGGCAGCTGCCACGACGAAGCTGGACACCAGGTCTCTCACCTTGGGTGCTAAGGAAGTTCTAGGCCTGTTTTGAATTTGAAACTTCTATCAGTCATTCATTCACCCCACAATATACTATGAGTTTTCTACCGATTATTACAATTTCTACCCTTGGCTTAAGTTTCATTGCTGCAGCGTGACCATTACCCACAATATTCCAATACAACCAAAGGGCGGCAGCTGCCAAAGAACTACACTGTTCGGTTTATTCTTTAACCTTGAGAGCAAGCGTCGACAGGATAAAAGCTCAGGCAAGAGGTTGTAGCACATTTGTTTGTAAACATTTGGTTATTGCTACCAATGATTGATTCTGAACGCTTAATATCGATCTTTAGACCATTTTTGTGAGCCTCAGTCTCAGGTCTCGATCAAGAATGAAACAGGTTTTGGTCTCGAGCCCTTTGTCTCGACACATTGAGACTACCCTACGAAAACGTCTTTGAAAAGTTCCAGAAATTAAACCTACTGGCTGTCAGGCTGGTAATATGATCCTCAGTGAAGGAAAACCAAATAGAGTTAGCAAAAATTTGAAGTCTCGAATCTTGTCCTCGAACGTTCAGTTTCGGACTTTTTGACAAAATCTCCGTCTCTGTGTCCCTATATCCTCACCGTATGAAAAAGTGGGGGGACACGTCCCCCGTGCCCCCCACCTAATTGCGCCCATGGCTGAAGCGGAACAAAAATGCTTGGGGTGCGAAACATTTTTGCCCGACTTTTCGTATTTTTACCCGAAAAGAAGAGAAGTACTGAATATCTGTCAATTAGCAAAAAATAACAAAAGTTGACATTAGCGTCATCAAACACGATAAGCTGAGATAGGGCTCAAGACTTGAGGTGACACCAGGGGTGCAGTGGGGTGGGAACGCCTTCCCACACCTTTTTGCACTATAGTACAGTAACGTTACTTGATGATTTAGATTTTTCATTTCAATTTGTACGTGTAGCAGATTGCGAGATTTAAGGAGCTTTTTGTGCATGAGGGCATCTGAGCAATATTTGGTGTTAGAGTTCAGCTTTAACCAAAATCAGGAGTGTTGTGGGTGGGAACGCCGTTCCCACACCTCTTTTTTAGTACTACAACCCTGGGTGACACGCAACTATCATATCAACTTTTTAAGTGTGTGCACATGATCAAGTCGAAGATTTGCTCAGTCACCAACAGCAACAAACGGTTTGCAATTAACCTTCTACAACCACTGCACTGCATCATAAAAGCATCATCACTGAATTTTTAATGTGATAAATATGTTATCTGCCAAATTTATGAGAATTTTTAAAATTCTTCAAAATTTGTGCTCGATTTTTACCAACATTTGCCAAATTTTTCGCAAACTTTTAAGGTGTAGGGGTATGACTGTACCCCCATCTCTTACGACTATGCTGGGGCGCATAGCCATAAGAGGTGAAGGAAGAGAAAAGTTAGCCTTATAACAACCAAAACCATTGTTCAAATCACTCACAATATATTCTAGAGTAGCCTACATTTGTTATCCATGTTCTGGGTGCCAGATATTGTTCCCAAACTTACGCTGGTCACCAGTTGTAAGTTAGTGTCAAGTCAAAAAAGTGGCTGAGCGTTAAGCATGAAATATGTATTAACTGGCCTACTGAAAGGCAAGGTTTTTGGCTAGCGTAGCGTGGGGCCAGGTTTTTGGCTATTTGAAAGGGTCGCATTCACATATGATGTCCAAACCATTGCAGTTCGCAGGGAAACAAAACTTGTGGAAAAATAAGAAGAGATAATAATTTTCTTCCCAGTTTTTTTCAAGTTCGCCGTTGCAACAGATTGCGTCAAATTCTTAAAAATTAAAAAAACTGTAGCTTAAATCCTCAAAAGAAGCTTAAATAGATTTTACTCTAACACAATAAATCTTATAGGGGGGTACAAATTGCAAGAAGGAGGTGACCAGCTCTACCCAGCATCTCAAATGGAAGCGACCAGAAAAAAGATTTTGAAGACCTGTGTTTGTTGTGATCGTTCTCAATTCCAATAAAAATAATAGTGAAGTCTGAGAAAAACTGTAGTTAATAAAAAGCTTAACGAAGGTGAATTGCACAAAAGGCTGAAATGTTTGAAGAATTTTTTTGTTCTCCCATGTACTTTAATTTCTATACTGCTCAGTTGTCGTTTTTTGGTTTGTTTAAACTTTGTTCCTAATTTCATCATTTTTCACACAACTCTTGCAAAGAGACTACTGACTGCAGCTATTATAAAAATTTGATTTTTTCTGGCTGTGCCGCAACCAGTCGAAAATTTTAAAGGTGGAAAACCATTTCAGACGTGTCTAACATCTAAAAATTTGAGAAAATCTCTGAAACACTGATAAAGCCTACGTTTCACGATTCTCGAAGATTTTTAAAAAGTGGGGAGGCATGCTATTTGATTTTTTACATGTTGTTTCCCCAAAAGATACTTCATTTCTGCTCTTTATGGCACTTGCTTTAACAATTGCAAGCAATGCACATGCAAACTTTTATGGGTTTGCGTTTTCTCTGCAAGTTCAAGCCAAGGTCTCTATAATTTGTAGCCTAGTAGAGTAGTACACAGTCAGTGCAGCATCAAAAAGAACACCCTATACAAAATTCGGCTATCACCCGGAAGCGCCATGATTGTTTTTGGTCATTATAATTGCTATGTTCATGGGCGTCGGAAGGATTTTTTCCAGGGGGACACCAGTGGATTTTTCCTAAATTTTTCCAGGGGGGACCATAAGTGGATAAATTTGATTTTTCCCACTCGAAAATAAGAAAGCAACCATTTTTTGCTGAAAATTTCAAAATCCGTTAGGGGCCCTTGGCCCCCCTGCTCCCTTTCCGACCCCATGGCTATGTTGTAAATAATGAAATCACGTTTATTAATATTTTTGTTCTTCTGGTTGATTGCAGTTATTTGTTTGAGTTATGCCGTAGTTTTAATGCTCTAAAGGAGCTAGAATATATGCTTGTTTGCTTTTTAGTCGTGACTCAAATAGCGTACAATCTGTATCGAGTTCGATGCGCTCGTTTCACTTAAAACTGACCGACAAGAGTTGTCACAGGTGCAATGAAGCCATTTTGCTCGCTGCCACTGAAGCCAAACAGTAATGTTGAGTGCGGCTTTATACTTGCTTCTAATAATGTGTTGTCAGCGGTTTCAGAAAGGTATTTGAAAGCATTACATTAAGAAACTGCTTTAAATTTCGTGTCAAATACGTGTGCGCAATTTCTGTAAAAAGAAAATGTGAAGCATAAGCGGCCAAAAGTTAATCATATTTCTCTCACATAATTATCCGAGTATGACATAAACAAATTTCAAGGATCTAAGAGGCCTTGTTAGAAAAAAACAAACTGTTTAGGTGCTGATCAGAATGGTGGTTTTACTAGATGTATTTTGGTCTTACCTATGTAGCCATCAAACGTTGCAGAAGAGAAAGTAGAAGTACCCTCTCTTTCATTGAAGTATGAAAAATGTAAGTGTAAAAGAATTGAGGGATTTAGTAATTACAACATGTCTTCCAAGAAACTTTTATTTTGGAAATTACGTAGCTATGTCAACTGCCGAGATTGATTCGTGCTCATTTTTATGAGATTCTAGTTGACAACGAAAACGTGGACAGATATGCTTCATGGTTTTGGACATAACCAATAGTAACGTGATCGCTCCACTTGCCAACAAGCGAAACAGCCAACTTCACAATGCGTCCGCTCGTGAGAAAATCGGAAAGTTAGCGACGGTAACAAGTAAGACGTGTGCGAAGTAAAATGGAACCTTTTCACCTGCTATCAAGTTGTGCGTTTGATAAAAGAGATCTAGTTGTTAACTAATACAACTAGTTCTAGATCCGCCCGAGTAGTAACCTAATCTTTGCCATAAAAAACATAAAACAATTGACAGACGAGTCTCTTGTTGGTTCGGGATTGAAGTTTGTCCTAAAACTGCGAACCCCTTATTCTCATACCGGGGAATAACGAACCTCTGCGCTGAAAAGGATGAATAAGTCGATTGTGCGGCACAGTGGCGCGTTATCCAACAATGCAACGTGTGGTTGTGAATGAGAGGTGTTTAAGTAAACAAGATTTGATTTTAACGTCTGCTTCGTGTCCCCCGTTGACAAACAACTCTGCAAGCGTTGATAAATACACGAGGGTAAATACAGGGCACCAAACACCGCCCTTGCTGTGGCATTTTCAAGCAAATATTCAATTGAAACTGTCTTCTGGTTTGGTAGAATTATCGCAATAATTCATAGCGTTGATTTATCATTTCCAACGTAGTCCTACGGCTACGGCACGCAATCTCCAGACTGTCGACAGCTTGCTTTTAAATCGCACGGATTAGTGTTATTATTCTCTTATGCATAGGTGAAGATGCACTTTTTTGCAACATTTTAAAATGTTCTAGGTAGAATGAAGAAAAAACTCAGTACAATTGTTTTCCAAATTGACAACTCAGAAAGAAAACAACTGCATGTGATCTTCGGCGTTTTCAAACAAGCGGGAAAGCAACAACATTTCGGTTCTGCATCTTGGAATAGTTTGGCGCTACAATAAAGTGCGAAGTTTTCATTTTATGTCACACCTTCACCTACAGCAAGCTCCGAAGTTATTAAATACCTATAGATGTAGGCAAGCAAGTTTAGTGAACAAGGGCGCAATTTCCCAATTTCGCCTACCAAATGATTATGACGCCAATCAACATAGGCGGTCAGAAGACAGTTACACACGAAATAATCAACACTACATTGCAAGCGATCGATTTTTTGCAGGCGTGCTTGCACGGACACTTGCTTTCAACTTGAGTAGTTTTGAGTTTAAGCTAGGCAGTCACACTGCTGGGTGCATTAAGTGCGTTCACATCCAAATAACGAGTGTGGTGTCAGTTGAATAAATAGCAGCTTCATACACAACGAAATCGATGCCGCTGACAACCAGCTGCCTTGCTGGGGACCAGTCATGGTTCCATGAACACATATGGCACAGACGGAAAGTCGGGCCAACAATTGCCAGCAACCGATACCAGTGAAAACAAAGAAATAACTTTGTAAGATTATCAGTAAAATTTTAGCCACGTAGCAATAAAGTTCAGTTACATTTCTGCATCTTGCCACTCTCATTAATTTGGAACTTCTTCATCAAATTTGAAACACTTCATTGTACTTGTCTCGTTACATCTATGCGCGCAGATTTTATATTCATACTCTTGAAATCATTTCAAACATTTTCGGCAATGTAAACACTACAAAAATCAAGTGTATTATCCATTTTTTTCTAACATGCACAACTTTTTTTCACCGCTTGCATGACTCAAGATTCTTTCCAAGGTTTCCCAGTAATTGCATTCCAACGTTCGACGCCCTGGCCTCCAATACTTCAAACCACCATTACCAAAACGCGTTTCCGAGAGAAACTTCAATTAGTGACTTCGCGATCCCAGAAAGCAAGTGAAGCGTGTTACTGTAATAACAACAAAGGATTTCATCGCCCACGGTCGCCAATGCATACTCACTCGTATCGATGGGGCGTGTAACCGCAAGACTATTGGTTGTTTTTCTTGTCGCATCTCGAGGGGAAGCGAGTGAAAAGACTGTGGCCAAGTAGTAGGACTGAGCCAAATTAAATTTTCAGACAACTCTTTGCAGTATTCTGGTCTTTTGAGACTTTGCTATCCTGCTGGCAAAAATCCACTTCTGACCTGTCTAAGGGCAAAGTGGCTTGAGGTATAGAAGATGGCTTGTGACATCTTGTCACTTGATCGCACACCACCGGAGTTACCGGTACCGATAATATTTTTTGCGCTGTCTCTTCAATTAAACGGACGCCATCACAGCTAAATATAAGTAAAAACAAGCGAACTGTAGGTTGAGCTGTTAAGCATTCGTTTCTCCAGCAGCAGAAAGCATTTATCAACTGACTTTGGTCGAGATTGCAAAATTTATATTTAATGTATTCGTGTTTCACCTCCGGCTTTTGTAAAAGGATGTTATTTCGTGTGCTTAAACACGGCTTGTTCGTTTACGCGTAAAGCAAGTTGACCTACACACATTTTCAATAAGATTTGTATGATCAACGAACGCTGATATACACAGGTGTGGATTTCATAGGAATTCGTAAGGAACAAAACTAGAAATATGCAGATATTCAGGTTTTCGCAGTTGCAATGACCAGGTTTACCTTCAACAAAAGTTAATGTAGGTTTTCTAAAAATAAACATGGAAGAGCAGGCAACAACGTATTTCATAGATTCGTCCCAGTAACTGTTAAAGTTAATTTAAAAGCAACGGTCATATGTTTTACAACTGCCATGTCTTGTCTAACATGTAACTAAAATAATTTTTCATTTTTATTGAACTCTCAAAGTTGATTAAGTTTGAAGAAGTGCTCCGTTTTCTGTGGGACAGTAATTTTCCAGAGCAACAGTTTCTCCTCCAATCTGTAATACTAAAATACATCAGGGTAAAATCATCATCATAATCTAAAACATTAAACAAACAAACATGAGAGGCCCCACAACAACTGCACTTCTTAAATAGTTTCTGATAATTTTTGCATTGCATCCCATTACACAAAAAGCATTTTGCATTCCAAAGGGTGTCTTCATGTGACGAAAGAACAAAACAATCAACCAAAGGTTGGATACCTTCAAAAAAACAGCACCTCGAAAAATAGTAATAAATAGACACATCCAAAGATAGACAAAACCTCCAAGGATCAGAGAAAAAATAATCTTAATTCGCAATCCAACGAATTGCTGTCAGATGGTAAATCTCGTCATTACGAAAAGACGCTTTGTTCTTGTTGATTAAAACGCATCGAGAAGGATCACAAGATATTAATCGGTCCCCTTTCATCTGGCACATGTTCCTCGCTATGTATCTCCATATAGCTGGTCGATAACGGCATTTCAATCATAATTTTCTCACTTTCCGATCCACTAGAAATATGTCAGCTCAGCATAACCTCACCTGGAAATATCAACATTATCTGGAAAGTATTAACGCCCTAGAAATAAGTGCAGATAAAATATTTTATCGACTTTCTGTAAATCACCAAGCGATTAGCAGGTTTGGTCATGACCGGTTGCTTAAGCGACCGCCGATATGCCTGAAGCCAACTTTCGAACGACAGCGGCACCGCTCTGCCTCTACTCAAGACTGACTGGCGGGATTGTACCGGGCTCTCGCGCCGCTTGCTCTGCGAAAAAAGGATTCAGAGCTGAACGATTCAACTGCCCGGTGAACGGATCGCGTTCATTTCCAAGTTTGCTTGACGGTAGATAAGAAATTTTACGAATTGCTGTTGTTTTTGTTGCTCTTTCAATAATTTTATGCTGCAATCATAAATTAGAAGCTGGTGTTTTCATTGTATGAAAGTGAAAACAATTGAGAATTGCCAAGCTGTTTTCATCAGAGATCGGTTAAAGACGGTCATGGGTTCCTCACGTTATCTGCTGGAAGTGTTACTACTAGCAAATGTTACTTCAGTGCATTCCTATAAATGAATAAAGTAATGCTTTGACTGGTACCTTGTCACGATTTCACGATTTTACCCAAAAACGTTTCGGATCTAGTCAGCTCCTGCGCGCTACCACACTGACGACTTGCCCGAAAAATCAGCTACTTCTCAGAACTCGCCAAGCGCAAAACAAATTGGAACAGGAGACAAGTTACTTTGAAACATTTGTTGTGAAAACACATTTTGGTTTGCTTTTGTGGCGAAATTGAACGAACGGATATCATTGCAGAATCGAGCGACTTCGAACAATTGCCGAAGGATATGCGAAGAATAAATGCTGCAGCTTTGTAGCACTTCCTTGATCAGCACATCAGTTTTTAACTTGGTGGAAAATATCTGCTATTAGTCTTGAATAATACACGGCATACCGGTTTTGGGTGTGCGGTTTAATGAGAAAATTGTCAAAAATTTTATTGTCTTGAATTTGGGTGAAGATTAGATTGCATGCCGTGATGTCTGTTTCGTTTTACATTTTCAGATAATACAACTGTGGGCGACTTGAAGTACAGATGATGCGGTGATGCACAGGAACCCTGGGTTATTGAACGTTAAAAGAACCGTAGTCACAGAAATGTTTTTAACTGCTCTCTCGCTAGCTTTAAGTGACAGGAATACTGTTGTGTCACGAAGTAGGTGTGAAGCATTAGACTTCCAGTACACGCGTAACAGTTATTCAGGGGAAAGCATTTAAGCACATAGCAGGAAGTGCAGACTATTTACAACCTTAGTCACGTGTAAAGCTGCAGCGGTTGGGTCCGAGGGCTAAGTTAATCTTAAAAAATTTTTACGAAACATTTAATTCGCTTTCCCGCAATTCTTGCCTCTACCAACGCAGCAAAACGGAAGTCGTCCTGCTGAGAGTGACACACAGGAAATGAAAATTGCTGGCTTCACTGCTTGCGCCCCATTGGTATCCTGTTCAAACAAGCGCGTGCTATCGAAATTATTTACCCACTAAAACATTTGTAACTCATTCACAAATTTTACCGAGTCACAACGGTCTGAATACAGGCAAGAGTTATTCAGAGGCACAACATTTTTCGTGATTCTTGTACAACTTCAAAGTTCGGGGCGCTCGAGTATATTTGCGGTCCTGCTAACCATTTTCCTTTACTTGGTTTGTCAGTGTGGACTCAGAGAATCATGTGCATTCTCCCAAACTGAAAATCTAGGAAAATAGAGTTGGGCAATTGATTTTTCCAAGTTAGGACATGAGAAACCTGTTAAGTTGAACAGTCTGCCAACATTAATTTGGACAAGATCCTAGAACAAGTTCCTTGATCGCTGTTATAAAATATCCCGATTGTTTAAACTTGCTTGTGTGCACATACGCACAGCTGCATGATACGTTTACACACAAATTTAAAATTATTTTTCAAAATAAAAGCAACTCAACGTTTTGAAGGCATAAGCCAGAAACTTATCGATGTGTTGTTATTTGCAAAGAGGAAATGATCCTACGTCTCAGTATATCTTCTAAGGTGTGTTATGTCGTGAGTTGTGCCAAAACTGCCTTTAACAGGGATATCTAGAACTCCAGAATGGGAAATTTCCAGATAGGGTGGCCGGTAGTTTTTGCCAGTGGCGTAACTGATGGGGGAGAGCCGTCCCCCTGTCAAGCTAAAAGTAAAAACTGGGTCCCCTTCAGCTGACATTTATATATTTAGTATTCTTTTGGTTTTCAGTAGGTTGTTGTTTTTTTGCGTGTTTCGGGGTGTTTTCGTTTTTTTTTAATAGTGTGGACATTCACGATCATCCGGATTCACCATAGTTTCTTAACCTTTTTTCTGAGTGTTGGCTTATGGCCCCCCTCCGGTGGCCAGTGGGCCCCTTCAGCTAAGGTTTGCACACCATGTGCCAAACCTCCAGTTACGCCACTGGGTTTGCAGCTTGTCATATGTAATTGTGAGGTCCTCTGACGTGTAGGAATTCAGCGGACGTGCTAGGCATTGGAAAAGGCCCAGTGAGCGCTGAGCATACATTCAGGGCCCGCAACAGTGAGAAGCCCGGAGGGCGAGCCAAATTGCGGGGCAACAGTTTTAACTGGGATTGGTGGTTGACCGTGGGCGAAAATCGAAGGAATTAGCTTATTTTTTGTTTTTCCGGAATGATGGCAAGCAGCGGTACAAGCGGACTGTGTGTAAAGGAACCCATTTTAGGTTTTCTGCCCGAAATCACCAATTGCTCTCTGTGGCCCTGCTTACGTTTACAAAGCCGTATTATCCCAGCTGACGAAATAGCGCGCAGAACATTAACTGAGCTCAGGACCTCTAACCGCGATGCTGGCTAAAGTTGAACAGCTGTCCAATCAAACAAACATTCAAACATAAAGATCGGCTGTCCAGTAATACAACATATTTCCATATAATAAATATCCAGTAATACAACATATTTCCATATAATGAATTATTATAGTTTTTCCTCAAGATAGTCATGCCAGAAAAGCCCAAAGTTCACGGAAATAGCATCAAAGCACATGTGACAAAAAGAAGCAGAGGACAGGCATATGAAACTCAGATTTAGGTACAAAGTAGAAAAAAGATGACAGCATTTGAAGACTCTAAAGAAGTCTAAATACAATATATCAAAATCTCGTAACACTAGCGATGCAATACTACATACTACACAACAAAGATTACACGGACATGTCATGGTTCTAGATATCTCTACCTTTAATATATTTATTATCGTATATGATATCCTCTAATTTCTGTTTCTACGGCACTTACGCTAGTATTCCTAAATGAGGTAAATGTTCAAAACCACCAGTTCTCCACTTTGTCACGTGACGCAATTTAAATGTGCAGTGTGAGACCATAATTGTTAGAGATTAAAGTGGCTTTGGCCTCTCACTTCTCGAACTTCGTCCCTGGATTTTTCTGGTGCCGGCCCTGGTGAAAAGGTGGTAGCTTAACGCAGGCATCACTAAAAGGTACCAACATAAAATCAAAACAACAGATTTTTTATAAATCAGTGTATCAAGTTATATGTAAGCTGTATAAAAATTTATCTGGATAATCTGCGCCTAACAATCTAATCCGCATTGTCTCACTTAAGTTTCCAAAATAAACACAATAATCTGCATACACCGTGAGCTCAAACATTTTATCGAACATTCACCACATCATACTGCTATACTTCTGTCAATACGTTTGCGCAACCTGCTCATTTTCCACGCTGGTTGCTTTCTTCTTGATGTGCTATGACTGCCGATCGCTGAAAGAACATTTCGCTAAAATGCTGTTCTTTTTGATACACATGTTGCATCGTAGCATTTGCCACCATTGCCCTGAGGAAGCCCACTTGAATAGGTGGGCGGAACGTCGGCTAATAATAAAATAATCGCCAGAAGAGCTAATTTATCTGCTTTTTTGAACATTTCGCTATTCATTCAGCATTCGCTATAACATCCTGATGAAACAATAATTAAATAGTAGTACTGAACTAGAATCATACAGTTTTCTTAACCTCATCAGCAAGGCTACACACTTGATGCCGCAAAAGGTGAACAGTGCGACTCTTTCTTTGCAGATCTCGTGCAACAGAGCAAGGTGACAAGGATTCCGTTTGTGAGAAGACAATCAAAGAAAACTGATGCAAACGAATCAGCATTGTTGCACATAGTTTTTCACAGTGTTAATGGTTCCTCTAACCGTAAATAACACTGCATATTTAAAACTATGATTTTTTTTGTTGTATTAAAAAATTGACAGATGTAGCTCATCCTATAAACCATATGTGGCAAAATTTGAAAAAGGAGAACGAATAAATGTCCAGCCGGACAGAGGACAAACGCTTAGGATGCCGGGTAATCAGGTGTAAAGTCGGAGAAATGGTCCCCCGAGTAACAGGAAAGTTATCTCTACTTGCTTTCTTTTCTTGAGCAATGCATTTTTTCCACGTCTGATCGGTTCGTTCACAGAACTTGAAAAATATTGCATCCTCGAATCACTGCAGTCATCACAATAGAAACCGTTGCACAACTCTAGAGCCAGAAACAGGTTTTACTTCGGTGTTGGATGCGAGAAGTCATTTACCTTAAATTTATGATCATCTCGCGTCGCTGAGTGCCTTAACGCCAATGCTAGAAAAAATTGTTGAAAAGGTTTGACAAAAAATCGACCAAGCCTTGTGAAGTTTCTTTCAAATTCTTTTGATTTTGAATTACTCCATCTTTAGGAATTGAGCCCCCAAAGTCCCCTAGAGTCGCTATTTATCCATTTTTAAGGTGTTTAAAATGGTATAACTTTTTATCCAGATATTTTGACAATATCTACTTCGGTAACCCTTGAATCGGCATTTTTGTTGGATACATGTTAAAGAAGAAAACAAGAAAGGGAAAGCTGGGGAAAATGAACGCCTATTTCAGTCCTGTTTTTGTCAATTAGAGTGACCAGTGGTGGACTTAGGGCAGGGGCGGTTCCAGCCAGTAAGGTTAAGGGGGCGATTTCAGGAAAATTTGGTAGTCAATCTCATTGCGTATTCAGTAATGTAAGGGAGATGAAGTATACTTCACACTATACTGCTGTGACAAATATCATTAACGCTATTTTCAGAATTACACAAAATTACGGTGAAGAAGTTACTTCCTTAAGTTTTAGGGGGTGCGATCGCCCCAATCGCCCCCTGTATCTGCCCCTGACTTGGGGTTAGGGGTATAAGATAAGACCTTTTGATCAAGCCTTGGAAATGGATATGCAGGCCACCCAGTGATACGTTCCTGAGGCTAAGTCATGACTGGCAACAGAAAATGCAAAAGGATATTCATGATGCACAACTTTAAACACACTGAAAGTTGGAAAGACAAAGCTAGCAACACGTGAAAGTTAAGCGATAGCAAGCTGGCATCACCCCCACTTCTCTAGTTTTACTGTACAGTTGTTGTTGGGGCCGCACTGCAAGAAAGGCACTTACACATTACAGTTGCTATTGGGGACCCGCTTCCAGAGCGGAGTATATCCTATTTACGCATTACAGTTGCTATACTGGCGCCCCTTTGACAGCAGAGTAATTACACAATGTAGTTGCTGTTGGGGGCCCCTTCAAAAGCAGAGTACTTACACATGGCACTTGCTATTGGGGACCCTTTTGAAAGCAGCGTGCCGGCGCATTACAGTAGCTGTTGGGGCCCATTTCTAAGCAAAGTACTTGCTTATGATCTGCTTCGGAGTATATTATATGAGTGGATAATAAGTTTTTTACCAAAAATGAGAAAAATTTACATGCAAAACACCTCGAAGAGGGTCCCTAACAAGAGGGGTCTGAGGCAAGTACCTCGCTCGCCTTCCCTTATACACACCACTGAAAGTGACCTTGGTAAAACAACGTCAATTTCTACAAGTAGCTTCATGGACCTTTCTTAGCAGCAAATGTTTTGCAGGTGTTTGCATTTTTCAACAGACAAAGAGCAGTGTCGGACAATTTTTGCAAAGTTTATCCGATTTTGCAGTTTACACACAAATTTCCAATTTCCTTGCTCTCCTCATACAACTCTGTTTATCTCATTTTGCTCAAAGTTTTCGCATGAAAGAAAACGTTCGAAAACATGAAAAAGTGAAGAGCTGCGGTTCATTGATAAATTTTCATCTAATCGGCGACCACTTCTTACAGATTTACATTGAGCAAACACGTTGTGCCGCTTTCACTACAGACTTGAGCAATTTTTCTGCGCTGAAGACACTACTGCGCAAACTGTAAAGCTTCCACCAACGATATTATCAGTGATGCAGGCGGTGGTTCCCTTTCATAAAATCATCACTGCATTTAATAACATCCAGATTAGGAAAATATGCAGCTTTTCACATACTCCAAGCATAAAGTGAAGGTCAGTGATAAGCTTTTCCAAGATAAAATATTTGGAGTTTGTCCCTAAAAATTATCCTTGAGTGGTCTGCCTGTATTTCTGGAAATCGCAAAAGTTTTCTGGCTTTTCGAGATAACTTGCCGCTCTAGAGTTTTTACATTTACTTTCCCAGTAAGGTTGCAGTCTATTTTTAGACAAAGCTGATAAAAACGTTATGCCATTTTCAAGGTTGACCCTGATAAAAATTTTATATTATCTTGCAAATAGCAAGGATGAGTTATGATTGTATTTACGGCTTCAACAAGCTTGACACACTTATCTCTTGTTAGTTTAGCGTTCCAGTTGAGTATACTCGTTTGGAAGCGACGATGTTATCCAGAGTTTCAGCATGATATCCTCGCAACAATAACTCATTCCTTTGAAGGAAGAGACATCTACACATGCATTCTTGCGGAGTGACGCGGCTTTGTACGCCACGCGGCAAATGGATTTGACTGAGGTTAAGCGGTCTCCAGACAATAGATTGGCAAGACGGCAGATTAGACACAGCATGGTAAACAGCTGAAGCAAAATTAATCTGCACCTCCGCATTTAAGTACCAACGTCGGTACTGTCGAAAACACTGTATAATTGATTGTTTTCTAAAGCTCCGGCAGCAAGCAATCAAATAATTAATCAAATACCTTGTTGATAGAAAACACTACCACTCGTGAAAAAATATAGCCTACTCCGTCACAGCAAAACAATTAAAGTCTGCTGCCACAATGAGAGAATTTTAGCTAGTCACTACAGCAAACGCACAAAAATGCTGTGTGGATAAAAGCAATTTTGGACATCCAAGAAAAACTCACTCAAAATAAAAAAAGTTAAAACAATGCATTTCTCTGTCGACCAATAACTTTATTATACGCAAACAAAAGAACAGTAATATTCAAACGAGTTTTTAAGAACCAGGTAGAACAATTAGGTGATAAAAGAAGTCTTTCAGCCCTAACAAAGATCCATTGAACCGACACTTCGTAGGTTGGAAAGTCTTTATCTTTATCGAAAGAGTAAACAAGTACTGCAAAGTTATCAGGAACTTGCAATAATTTGCGAATTTGATAGGCCTAAATGTTTAACTTTGTTATCCAACTTCAGGTGTTATCATTGTACGGGTCCTCACACAGTGGTTGTGGCTCTGGTTGATGCGGCAAATACAGTGACTCAAGCGAAGAGGTTTAATGCACCTTCGCTGTATGGAAAACAAATGTTTTCATAAAAGGTGTATACTTGTAATTTATACTTTGTCTAAACACCTTTTCTGGTTCATTTCAAAACGTAACCAGAACCCTTTGTAGCAACAGGCGCGCACGATTTACGAAATTGTTCCTCAGCACCAAACATTTTAAGATTGCTACAAAAACAGCCTTTGAAGAAATCGAGGTTTCTGCCAAGTAGCTTGAGATCCAATAAACTTTGTGAATGTTTATCTTACTCAATATCATTTTATCTATCAAAAATTTTAAGCGTGTGTTTCGGTGTTCGGTGTGAAGGTTGCTCAGTCGTATAACTGCTGCTGAACGTAAAGTGAACGTAAAGCTTATCTTTAATAGACTTACAGATTACATCTATAACTGCTTGATGTGATGAATGTGATACATGAAATAAGTTAAAAAATAACACCCGGTTTTATTTGTTCGTTTTATGACAGTGAAACAGTTTTCCCTGAGATACAGATTTTGGTGAAGTTGGGTTTGCCGCCAACCAAGTGTTGCAGTGTTGGGCTGGGTTGGATTTCCAGTCAGGTCATACCGAAGACTTGGTATTGTGGCCTGTCCAGCCTCGTGCTCGGCGTTAATGGTGGGTGCAAGGGAAGGGGTTCACGCGCGGCGCTCGCCATCAATGCAACATTCACTATATGAAAGTAGCCGCGTGCCCTTGGTGCCTCTGACCATTCGTGCCACTTCGAAAGGGGTACAAAAGCGAGTATAATGAAACAGAGTTGAATCTCAAGTTTGCTGCAAAGAGTCAAAGACTCCTACAAAACTATCACCTGCTCGTGGTAATCTTTATTTTAATCATTTACTGTTTGAAAATTCTTACTGGTGACGCTGTCCATGAAGTGGGACAGTGTAGGACATCTGGTTTTATCATTTGCCCCACTTCCAACTTTAAGAGTGTCTCTATAGACTAGAGCAAGGTGGGCAAATGGCGGCCCGCGAGCCAAATGTAGCCCACCGCAGCGTTTTCAGTGGCCCGCGGAAGCATTCAGGAAAAATCTTCAAATCTGAATTTTCCTCCAACTTAACACAGCAAATATTAGTCCTAAGACGAGCTTAACCGAGACTTGCTTCAATTTCCGTAAGAAGTTACAGCCCCCGCGAAATGCAACCTTTTCAAAGTGGCGCCCTAGCCAAATTATTTGTCCAACCTCTGGATTAGAGGATTCTCCGACCATTGCATTCAAACCAAGATACTGTAATGCCATCTTCTTCCGGCCTTTCAGCTACATAATACGAACAACAATTCTGTTACATACTAAGAACAACCATCTATATGCAGCTAAAAATAAGCAAAGCCAAGAAACGTTTTGCAGCTTATAATATGAAGCTAATTGGACAAAAAATAATAGCCTTCCTCTCGATTGCTTCTAGGATTCTTGATTTTTATCATTAGTACTTTTCTCTGCCGTCAATCCAAGCGTTTGTTTCTACTTAAAATTCACAGCATTGTTTTATTCGTATCATCAATGTACACCAAGTTACAACTTTAGACTGCTACAATTGTTCCATGCTTCAGCGACTGGTGCCACAAACCTGCAAAAGAGCTGGTAAGGAATTGTTGCAAAAACTGTCAGATTAATGCACCGTGATTGAACTAGATTGAACTAATGTCTGACTTAAGTTTAGCTTAAAGGTTAGAAAAGTTTTTCGCACAACTGGCGTAAACTGACTAGGTTTAATAATTAATCTGATGCATGATAAGCAAAACGAAAATTTAAAGTCAACACTAAAAGAGTAACGTTCGCCTTAAAAAGTAAAAAAAAAATACTTAATTTTCCAATGTGCGCAGTGCACACAACAATATGCCTGTCATACACTATTGCAATGAACTTTAAATATGGCAAAAATCGAAACTATGATGTACTAGGCGCGATATTTTGAAAGTTCAGAACTGCTAGAAGCAATCTTGAACCCTGTGAATTAAAAAACAGCCTTTGAAAAGTCATTTTGCTTTATGATTTTGTTTTTGCAACGGACCTTTCATGTCCAGACAATTTTCGCGACGCCAGATCATCTGAGAACCTGCATGGTCCACGCGGTAACTTTGTTAGACGGAGTTATGACGTTCCAATAACTTTACTCTGCATACCACGCAGCCTTTCAAATGAAAGGGAAAACGAGGATAGAAAACCTAAATAATGTTAAAATGTGAAGCTAAGAAAAATTTTAAGAAGTACATGGGTTTCAAAACGTTAATGGCTTCACATTGGTAAAATTTTGCAATCGCAAGAATAAAATCATATTTCTTTATCGAGCAAGCAGATTTTCAAACAGGGCCTTTCAAATACCCTAGCGAAACATATCTATATTCCTTCAAAATTTTGTTGGATGTCTTGCATAGGAAAGTAACTTCCAGCACGCAATTAACTCTAGGTCACGCTAATGTGACTTGATACCTTTTGATCTTGCTGGCAACGTCATGCTCTAAATACAGCAGAAGGTTCACTGGTCACCAATGAAAACCCTCCGTTACGCATGCATTGCGCAAGAATATGATCTAACTGTACAGTCACATGGATCGCTCACGTGCCTGATACGTGTGTCGTCATCAAGCAGCCTAAATTAAATAAAAGAGACGTTTCATAAACAAAATAACAAAAAATAGGCGTAACTTCAAAGATTAGCTATGTAATCTGAATCCTGTCTAAATTTCAAAATTCATAATCTTTGTTCAATAAAAGTGCCAAGCAAACTCGATCACCAAAATTAGAAGAGACTGCTAGTGGTTAGGTATGAAAATATTTGGAGTGAACATTAGACGCAACTGATTTCATTTTATTTCTCACCTATTATGAAACTCGAACAAACTTTGCCATTGGCAAAGATAATTTTATCGCCTCTGGTTTCTGTACAGTTTTTCCATGGTCAGGGTTGGTCCTCCGCCAAGGAAACGGGACAAACAACTCATTGCGAAACAGCGATGTGGCTGATAACTACCTCTCTCAGACAATCAATTACTGCTGCTGAGTTGCATTCCTAGTAGTCGAATGTGTATTTAGAAGCATGATGTCACAGTCTGTACGAAGTCTTCAATGTTACTTAGTTGATTAGGATCAGTTTCTGTGTCATCTGAGTTCATACTTACTGATAAACTGTAATGCAGCCTAGTATGAAGCAACAATAAGAAACAAGCGATTGAAATAAAATGCACTAGTTTTCCTCAAATCTTTCCAAACACATCAAATTCCTGGGGCAGCGGTTTCCAAACTTTTTTGAGCGCGACACAAATCTGAGTTTGGTCAACACCTCGCGACCCAAGCCTCAAACATCGTATGAAAAAAATGACGATTGTATGGATGATTTTTGGCAGTTGAGTAGGCTAAATTGCTAAGTTCGTCTTTAATGGCAGGAATCCACACTTTCTCAAGTACCTATGCTGCAGACAGTCACAGGCAAGCAGTGGTAACGTTGAAAATATACAACTCAGGTTGGGATTGCCTCGGCGCGACCCATTTTTTGACCTTTCGCGGCCTTGTTCGGGTCACAACCCATATTTTGGGAACCACTGTCCCAGAGTATCACCTTTGCAACTGAAACGCCTACCCTAGCAGCAGATGTGAAGCGATCCTCTGACTCGTAGTTTATTTGCAGTGAAGAAATGCCTCTCTATATGCTGCATATAGAAATAAATACTGATTTTTTATAACGGCCGGCTTTTTGAAGCAAGAACACAACTTTAAGTTTTCTATTGTGGTTTAGCTCGAAATCCTGCATGTTGTACACTGCACGAACTTTTAGTAGATTTTCTGCTGTCTTGAAGTTACCGTCTAGGCTAGTACTCAGACCATTCAAACAGCTCGCCGTGTACAATTCCTTTACTCGGTGTGATGAGAAGTCCAGAAGATGATAGCGGTTTATTCACTAAAGGTTTACTTCTAATGGCTAAGCTTTGATATTTCTGCTTGAAAAGAATGTCATTTGCCATTGAAATGGCCAATCTAGTAATTTCTTCATTTAATTTTATGAATTGAAAAAATAATTTTATGTGATCTATTTCCACTTGGCATTTCTGCTTACACAAAACACTACAACATTGGAAATTTTCAATTTTTCGTACGTTGACTAATGACCGATGGTGTAGCCAGCCCAAATATTTGGGGGGGGGCAAAAAATTTTGGGGGGTCAAAATGTTTGATTTTAGGCGAATAACACTATTTTGTTTGGAAAAACGCCTCTCAAAGCACAAAATGACTATATT
>JGI24158J21664_10001184_pt1 | contig 28417 bp, 25 predicted proteins | sample Ectturendosymbi3_FD_21664 | JGI IMG/M metagenome (IMG submission 21664) | reverse complement strand
ACAAACAGGAGTACACTTCCGTTTATTCAAGTTTCGCGTGAATATCTCTAATGTGTCAATTTTTCCTATGTTCCTGTGCTGTCCTGTGTATGGTATGGGTTTCCGATGTACGTAAGTATATTGACGATAAACTTTCTCTGTGCAGGCCAAAAGCATTTGATCTGTATTAATACCTCGTTTTGCAGAACGTCGCGCTGACCGCNAAGCGAGCTCTGCTCGGCGTCGTTTCTTGCGTCACAAAGTCCTTCCACGACGAAACACTCGGTTCCTATGGCGACCTGATCGGCATCACGACAGCGCTCCTTGGCCAGAAACCGTTAGAAACGGTATGCACTGAACATTGCAAACACAGCACAGATTATGATTTGAAAGCATTTACATCGTTCCATATACAAAGTACCGCTTTGGCATAGTGTTTGGCCGTTTGCATCTCCAGGGCCGGGGCCTGGCCGGATACGACCTGGACGCCCTTCTCTTATCTGCGGCGGGGTACTTCCCCCTCAACATCAACCCCGTGCTGCACCTTCTCACTGGGATGGCGACCTCGGGGTCAGCGTCGGTGCAGGTGAGTGCGAGATCACCGGTCACGTGACCGAGCGTGACGTCACTATAAATTCTTCCTCGTTTTGTGACGCGCGGCAAATGTTTTAAATAAATACATCGTTGTGCTTCTGTTCTGCTCCACAACAATTCGTTTGAACGACGCAGGTAACGCCACCTCGTGGTAATATTTTCTATGGATCGACGCACACGAGGTAGCGCAGCGGAGCCGGACACTCGTTCCGACATTACAGTGCTTATATCCTTCCGCAGGTTCACGCTTTTCTTTCCAACTTACCTTCGTTCGCCGAATACTTGACCACATGCGGCCGAGATGAGGTGGAGAGCTTGCAGAACGGAGCCTGTTGGAGACTTATCTGCGACAAGCCCGTCTTTGTTGCTGGTAAGGCTATTCGGGTCTTTCTCCGTCAATCATCTGAATTTTTATGTTATGCGAATCGCTTTTAACCTGGATAAGAACAATCTCCAAAAAAAAGTTTGAATTTTTCGCCCAAAATTACTTATTTTCAAGCAGTCAGAGGAAGAAGCTTGGTTTGGCATGAAGTGCAAATGCTGTTGGTTTGTTGCTTTCTATGGATGCACGTCTAAAGTTGTTTATCTCTAATGCTTAGTTAAACCTGCTGAACATTGGACTTGTTCATTGTACGAATTGTTTGCTTTTCCTTGAAGGAGGATTGCATTCCATGAAGCTTCCTGTCGGAACAGTCGGTTATTTGGTGGACAGTCAGTTGGGGTCGATGGTGCAGTGGCAGCATGTCTCGAACGGTTGGAGGGTATTCTTGGCAGAAATCAAGGTAGTTGATTTTGCAAACGCGTTATCCTTCGTCTCTGAAAAGACGCTTTTTACGATTTGCATGGTAGGCTTATGAAATTAAGTTTTACTAATTATTTCAAAAAGCGTGGTATGAATGAATGAAAATGAATGAATAAATGAAAGTAAGTGAAAGCTATGAATGAATGAACAAATTTTTCAAAATTATCTCTCCACTAATTTGAGACTTGTGTAAATCATTATTGCTTTTATGCAGAACATGCTGAAATACCAAGGTCCAAGCTCGAATTATCGCCTGCTCGGCTTCATCGAGAAAGTTCATGTGATCCTCGGATTGGTCGAAAAAATCCTAGTCTCGCTGCAGTCGTCGTCGTCGGCTGAAACAGACTGCATGGCTGTGCTCGAGTCTACAGACTTGTTTGTTGCTACTATTCCCGGCATAATACAAAAGTACATACACGTTTGCTGTTTAAAGCATGCTGTTGCTATGCGACCTTGAAAAACACGAAAATTGTCGTTTATGATTCTTACGAATTTTTAGGAAGTTTTTGAAGCAAACGTTCCTGGAAAATGTCTGAAAAAAATTTTCAGGCTTTTTACTTTTCAGCTAAAAGACATCACTTGTATGCGGATCACAGTGTCTCTTTTGGTTATAATGGCAATTCCTTGTTTCGGTATCTACTATGATGAAGTTTCACGTGGTGGGTACAAGATTAACAGAAGATCCGCCTGAAGAGATAGATTTTTGCTCTTGGGACATTGTTTGAAGTTTCAAGATGGAAAAGTCTTTTAGGTTTTTGTGCACCTGAAAACAATGGCTCAAATCTAACGCGTATTAAATGTATCTACAATATATGTGTATTTGGTAGGTCCTGTACTTCCATATCTTAAATTTGAGCTCTAGTGTATTTCGTTATGCTAAGAGTTTCTCATTTTTTGCAATTTCTGGCAACGAACGTGTTTCTTTATTTTTCAAGAATAATGCACATGACGGAACCGGCCACCGACCTTGTGGCGACCTGTCTCCGTTGCTACGGCGCCGTTGTCAAGATGAATCCTGCAGACAATGCCAAACGAATCGTCACCGAGCTCTCTCGACTCCGGTTCTTCCCCACTGTCGANAAAGCGGCTTTCACTCTGACGTCAGGCGCGCACCAAATGCAACCGGGCATTTTCGGGAGTCTGGTCATGGAGGTAAGTGGNAAATGTCGGCGATTTTGTTCAGCTCTTGTGTTCTGCGACGTCCTTGCTAGCTATGCAGCACATTAGAGGTATGCTTAGAACATAGNTTCCCAACCTGGGGTANATGTACCCCCAGGGATACATTTGCCTATCCGAAGGGGTGTATCTAAGGTTAGCAATAGAAGAGAAAAATATATTTACATGATATTTATTTCCNAATACTTATNCATATATCATGGAATAATATTTGTTTATTGTTAAATATATTATATATNTATGAATAATCGTCATAACGAATTTTGTCATGAGAAATGTTAGGGGTACATGTTCATCTGTCAAAATTCTGAAGGGGNACATGCTAATCTTTTGAAATACTGACATACTGACGGGGTACATTATCATCTGTGTGGATGCTGAAGGGGTACATGGTCAGAGAAAGGTTGGGAAGCCCTGGCTTAGAAGATACTATGCAATGTGCTTTCAACGTTTCAAAATGCTCTTCTAGCCGAGTCAGTTGCACGAAATCGTGAAAACAACAGAATCCGCTGGAAGTAATTTTTCTGCAGTGGGAACGAAAGGAAGCAGTTTATCCCGTCACCATGGCAACCGTCGACCTTCTCTCGGAGCTTCTGTCGTATTACATGGAAAGCGGTGAAAGCAAAATCCTGGATCACCTTTCTCATTCAGTGGCTTTCGTTGTGAACGAAGTCTTCTGCGTTCTGCTCAAATGGCAGAGAAACGAGGACCTCTGGGACAGTATAGGTGGGCTGGTTTTCCTGTGCTATGCCATTGTTGACGCAGTACATTGTTTTCACTTAAATTTTCTTACGAGAAAACTCATCGAGCAAGGCTTAGTGACCCGTGTGAAGGTCAATGAACTCGTTGACCTTTGTATTTCAACTTTGACCTTTCGCGCCGCAGGCGTTCGTTGTCTCCGCCTCTTCCACGTCATCCTCCGAACCTCCAGTGATCAGACTCCGGCCCAGAACGTCCAGAAGCTTCTGGTCGGGCTCCTCCTGGACAGGAACGGGGCCGAGGTCCTGCTCAAGATCGCCGCCTTACCCGTGGACGTCGTTCAAACACTCTTTGTGTCGCAGGTGGGTTCTGGTGGTTTCTTCCTCTGCAAAACTGCTTGATCGCGTCTTCCATTCTTGCTCCAGCCAGACTTACATGCGTTTACAGTGAAGTTTTGTTGTGGATAGCAACGAGGTATATCTGCAAAGACCTGTGGTTATCACCCCTTATAAAGGAAAACCTGGCTGTTCTTCAAACCTGAAGTGGGTTTTTCATGGCCGACGTCAAGATTCGTGCTTCTGGCGGTTGATTTACTTGTTAAATAATCCCAGGTTCTTTGTTTCATGCGATGTTTGATTTATTCCATTATTTTTTCGTCTTTTTGTATGATTGCCGGTAACTTTTTACTTTATGATTGCCACCTTTTGACGAGATTTCAGCCTAAACGAGGTCATCACAAACAATTAACCCCCGTTTTCTTGCAAAGCAAAGGCACTGGCAGCTACTCCCGGCAATACCTGGCAAATGTTTTGCAAGTAATTGTTCGTCGACAGTGAATCACTAAGTTGAAAAGATTCGATTAACAAATCAATACGATCGAAACTTGTTGTCGCTGTTCTGCCCCCTGTTGACCTTACCTTCCCAACCTCACCTGATCCACAGCCTCTATCGTCGTCCGCCAATAACATCGCCGAGATTGTGCGTCTCGCATTCTCTGTCCTGAACAACCTCCTTAGACAAAGCGTCCACAACAACGATAGCTACCTGCACCGTGTGCTGGCCACGCCCAACGCTGGAGGTGAGGCTGTGTCCTGCTGGTCAGTTGATGGATGCATTGTGAAGTGAAGCGACACTGGTTTGGCATTTCGAAGTCCTATTTTGAAACTCAGTTCTTATCTGCTGGCTACCCATGTTTAACGTACCAGCGGTTGCGTTATTATTTTGAAATCCGTGTTTATTTTATTACCCGTAAAAATGTTCGGATCGTTAAAAAGGTACAGATAGATGCGAGTTACTATTTTAGTTCAGCTTTCACCAATTCACGAGTACTCCAGATTTTAAAAAAGCAGCTGATCTTGCGATCTCGTATTTTTCTTAAGCAAACTGCTATTATCGCCATCTAAGCCTTTCGTCGTTTTGTGTCGCCGTCGATATTTTTAAACCGATGAACCGATCAGCTTTTCTTGGTGAGTTTCGTTCATTTCGCATTTTGCGGAAAACTGCCGCCGTGCGAGGCCTATTCAGGATTTCAAAGATTCCAAAATTTTATCGATACTAATTCGTATAGTTATAGTTATGTTGCTTGCTCGACTCATCTCTCGGCGGTCACGTGTCGCTCTTTGCTACAATGACTTCGTTCCGCTCCATTAGATACGAACCTGATCGCCAACGTGGCTGGCTACATCTACCATCGCCACACCTCCTCCCTCCCACTTCTGTCCCTGGCCATCTTGCGCCAGGCCTCGCTTGTGGCCCCCATGTCGCTTCATGCGAATCTGGGCCCGGATGTTTCCGCTTTCAGGTGAGCGATCCCACGGTACTTATTTCATCTTTGATGTTTTTTGCAATATTTTTTGCTTGTAAGTTGTTTACTGTAAGTTTGTTCTTTTAATGTTTGGAAGAGCAGGATAGTTGTGCAAGACAACTAGCAGTTAGCAAAAAGCTAATATAGTTAACATTTAAGAAAGAGCAGATTGATGTTATTTCAAAATGCATATCTATGAAAGTTAATCAAGGCTTAGAACTACCAGGGCACAAAACTGGCGAAACACCGATGCATACCTGGCCATTTGTGGTTAACCAACATGTATAACTTGTATTGCTTGGATGTTTATGATGATTTTGGTTTAACATTTGCTCGTCGTTTATCGCTTTTACGATTTTGATCGAACTCCATCCTTTTGTCACTTCAGAACAAACTCTCTGTTTTCTTTAATTTCTCGTTCACTAGCATGACGTCAATGTGCGATAAATTCCATGCATTTGTCCTCCCCATCTGCCCGGGCTACCAATGCACTGTACGATGCTGTGTGCACTTAGTTTTAGTCAAACGAGAAGTGTGATCCACGGTCACATTGCGCTTCTACAGCTCCAAGCCCTGCTGTTTTTCTTCTGCAGGGACATTCTCCTCACCCGTTTGCGATCTCGGACCGAGCTCCATTCGTTCCGCATCGCTGCCCTTGACCTGCTCATAGTCTCGGTGCAGACTCAGCCAGGGTTGCTCGAGCTCTTCCTCGACCTCGAACCAGTCGACAAGAGCAAGCTTGAGGAGGTGACGTGTTATGAGCTGTGATATATGTGGCAATGGATTGCAGTGGTTCAACGGCGGCAACGATTGGTGTAAACTGTTTTGATTCAAAACGAGTCTCTCGGGCGCCGACTTATTAAGATGCGTAGAAATTTAAACATCTTTTAGCGTGAAGTAAAGGTTTGTCGTGAGAACGCAGCTGTCATATCCTTTGAACCGGTAGTGAACAAACTACGACCCGCCACATCTTTGCAATACATTGATGAAAGGAAGCTTGGCGTGGCGGGTTTTCCCTTTGTTTATCCGGTGCAGCGGTATGCCACTTATCACCTGTAATGTATTTTAAACACAAATATATTGACTTGTGTCTCTACCTTTTGGTTATGTATAAACCAGTAGTGTTTTGTAATGACTTGCGTAAGTTTTTTTTAAACTCTTTTTTTAAAGGAATTGATGGTCGCTGTCTGCAGCTGCAGCGCTGGTAGATGGTAGTTGCTATAACAACCAGTGTTCGCTCTAAGATCTTGACAAATGTGAAATTGCCTACATGTTAATTTTAATTAAAATTTGCCCAAGCTTTCAGCAGCTAAAGGCGATTCCCAAACTATGTTACGCGTGCCACTTGTGGTATGCAAAGATCTTCCAGGCGGTACGCGAGAAACTCACAGTATTTATCTAGTTGTCGCGTTTTTTTATGCTTTTCTTATGAAAATACTTTTACAAACAACACTCCGTCATTTGACCAGTTGCAAAGTGGAAGTGACAAAAAGAAACTGAACGTACGCAGAGCAATAAGTTGCATTGCTTGATAGTAGCACACACCTTCTTTCACTTCCGCAAAATTACCCTTGGTCTGTGCTCGTTTGTGGAGGAGACCGCAGTTTTGAGTGTTGTTATTATCTTTGTCTGTTTTATCTGTGGCTAATCGCAGTTGTAAAAAGCGCGATGACTTGTTCAGGGGGTAAAAGCGGGCAAATCCAGTTTTCTCCACGCTGTCCTGGACATGCTGGAGCCCAAGAAGCAGGGAACGTACAAGCTGCCCACTGCGCTGCATACGGCGTGCCTCAAATTCATCAACTCTCTCTGGGTGGACAGACGGCATTCAGTCCTGCAGGTGTGCATCCTGGTTGAAGTATGTAGTTTCACAGCAGTGTTGTTTTCATTCGCTTTTTACTGATAAAAATAATTGTTGACATTGTCGTGCTAAGATATCTCTCTGGGGCCGAGTGCGCCGCACCTGGCCTCGTGAGTTCCGTCAGTTCGTGGGCTTTTGTTGTCCCCTTTCAGAGCTAATTCTCCCCCAAGTTTCAAAGCCGGGAAGTCATTTACGTCACAATTCAACCTTCAGGCCTGATTGGAACCTTTCTTCACTTAGAAAAATATCATCAGGCGTGGTGGTGATTTGTGTGGGCATCGCAAGGAATCAAACCATATTAGGTCATGACGCACGCTTTCATTGTGATCATGACGCTTTCATGGTGATCGTGACCCGGTTTTACCTCAAATGTTTTTTCCGCTGTTTCACATTCACTCTTTGATCGTTGGATTTAAGGTGTTTCCCCGAAGTCTCGCACACATGTTTCCACCAGATGTGGCCACGGATCCGGAGTGCCGGACTCGATTCAGGCAGGATACTGCGTTTTTTGGGGGACCCGGAACCGGAGTCAAAAGTTCGTGTAAAAACGGACTCGGATCCGGAGTTACTTTTTATTTTCGGCATGGTCTGGAGTCTGCGTAGTCTTTATACACGTCATCGCTCAATTACAACCATTGTTTGATTTTGGTTGCGTCGATGGTTGCCGGCGGCTGAACAGGAGTCGGATTCTTAAATTTGAAAAAAAAACTCGGATTCGAATTCGGATTGAAAAATTTTTGAACATGAGCAGTTCGGAGTCTGAAAATGTTACTCAGACCATCTCTTCTTTCCACCTTCTGATCACCGTCCACGCACTTGTTCTTAGTTGATTGAAAACGTTGCAAACTGTGTTCAATCGACGGCTGGCCGCTCACGATGCAAATGCGCATTGAAACCCCGTTCTCGCGCACTTGCAACATTCCGAATTTCAAAGCAAAAATCTTCAGAATTTCTTGGGGCGCAAGCAGAACGCTTCTGAGCATAGCGCACAACTTTATTTGTGTTTTGATAAAATTTTATTCTAAAATGATTCACAAATTTTGTGATTCATTCACAAGTCCGGTAACATGCTAACTGAAGCAAACGTTTGCTCAATGTAAAATTTTCTTCGATGAAACATTGGTCCTTTTGCACGTACAATGATCTTCTGGAAGTTCAAACCGTATTTTATTTGATCGTTTCAATTAACAAGCTACCCTACGACACCAGCAGTCTTCACGAGTGTCTTTCGAAGCGCGAAACATCACTGCACAGGGTTAACAAACGAATTTGGTCAATAGAAAAACGTTACGTATCAGTCGCGTAAAGTGACGACAAAAGACATATAAAGTACGGTGGCTGTTGTTTGTTATCGAATAAATCACGTCACAAACGTTCCAGGCTTTGAAGTCGAGCGGCGACGCGTTCTGGAATTCGATTCTGTTGCCATTGTTCAGCGAAAACACGCCGAAAGAAATCGCGCAAGTAAGTTCTGCTTTGCTTTGTGTGAATTCTTTAAACCTAGAGCTGGGAAAGCAGACACCACAAACGAAAGATCGAAATTTACTTCTGATATAACAATCTTGCAACTTGCATTCAGTAGAATGATGTCTTGGGCAATCTCTGATGTTCCTGATTGCTTTCCTGTTACTTTAAATGCCCCGAATTAACGTCTTTCGCTTGTGCTCACTTCAGCTGTTCAAGGCGATACAGATACGGTAACAATCGTTCGTTTTTTCTTGTGCAGAATGAATTGCTGGAAGCTTGTGCGCACGCCTTGAACATCCTGGCGCTCGAGCATTTCTATTGTGGCAAAGACGAGCTCGATGCAGTGTTGCAAGATCTGATGAAGAAATTCAAAGAAAAAAAACGAGTGCAACACTGGTCTAAAGCAAGTATACTGTCCCATGGGTTTTGTGGCGAACAGAAAAAAAAGCGCCCAACTGTCCTTTAATGATCCAATAAAATCATTAATCCGTAACAACGGTCCGTTATTGTTTTGTTGCAATTAACTGCTTTCTGGATTTCTTAGGGGTTCAAGCGCAATTTTACTGAAGTAACTTTCCAGAAATTAATGATTTAGGTATTATCACGAATTTCATTGTTTCTCCACAACATTCTGGTTTGCTGGCCAGCAACGTACTCATTGCGGCTTGTTCTACAAACAATCACCTTTCTCTTGGTGCTTTTTCAGGCAAAATCGGAAATATTTTGAAATGTTCGTTTCCTTTCTTCGTTGTTCCGAGCTACGTGCATTAGGTTTGTTCCAAACCAAAAATGGCTCGAGTTTAATTTTCCGCCCCCCCTTCCGATTTCCGCGCAGGTTTGTTTGTGTGTTTCGAAATCGCTGCTCGGTGCCGAGAAAGTGGAACGCGAGCGCCACCTGATGTTCACCGCCGCCTGGCAAACCTTTGTTTCCTGTGCAAAGTTGGACGATAAAATTCTCGTGGAAAGCGTCGTCGACGATTTGCTGTCTTCCATCGACTTCCTGGTATGGAATACTTGCCCCGCTCAAGATTGCGCATTCGACATTGGAGTACTTTGAGTATCGAATCCCGTTTTTCCACAGGCTGGAGACATGACGTCATGCAAGGAATCCCGAACCTTCCTCACCATTTCCACCGACCTTCTGCTCACACAGGTTCATGTTCAGGTGAAGAAAAGCGCGAACCTGTCGAAAGTCGACCAGTGGTTCAGCAGGTAATGATTTGTCATCGAGGAAGTAATGCTTTGAACATGAACTGGTTATTGTGATGTCACATTTCAGCAGTGATAAGCGGGGGGTGGGGGGGGTGGGTGCTTAATTGCGTGGGTGTCGGAATAATTTTTTCCAAGGGAGGAACGTTGGTGTAATATCATTTTACTAACTCAAAACAAAGAGAAAAACATTTTTCACCAAGAACTTAATAGAAAAATATGAAATTCAAAAACCATGATGTGGACCAAGTCCACCTGCCTCACTTCCGACGCCCATGGTTGGTTGCATTGTATCGATGCCTTTGTGACGCAACAACCATCGTTATTGTTAACAGAGTGGTCAAAGCGATTCAGATTCTGAGCGAAACGGGCGAATTTGCGAAACCCTCGTTCCATCTGCACGCGGCCGCCATACATTTGGTGAAGGTGATGAAGAAGCCTGATCGAAACGGTCAGTTTGAGGGTTCACTTGATAATGGCCCGGGAGTAGTTCACATCTTTTTCAAACTAACTTGCAGCCTTACAAGCTGCCATTTTGTGACCTGATGGTGTTTAGTGAATACTTGTGTGAAACGGCGCTCTCTGTTCAATTTGGCGAAGTCAGCGTTAATATGTGCGACGTGCGGTACGTAACACCGATGTCGTTGTATCTCTTCTCGTTTATCGGTACGTTTTTCTCTCTTTCATTATCTGAAACGTCTGTGTTGTTGGGGGCTTTGCGCCACCGTCGCTTGGACTTTCGCTCTACATCTTGCGGCGAAATCGAGTAAACATGAAGAGAGGTTTGCAAAACTGCACGAGAAACAAATTTTGTCTGTACCACGCGCTCTGGGTAGATCAAAACGATTGTAGCAATTTCGAATGCTTTTGTCCAATAGTTCTTTCATATAAGCTTCTGTTGCCTCAACAGACATCTCGGACTTGATTCTTTGCACTTGCCACCATCTCTCAATGATTCTGAAAGCTCAAGATCAAGATTTGTCGCTATTTGAGACGGAGGTTTGGTCGATTATTTGAAAACAGTGACGCAGGTCTTTGTTGATATACAGTGCTTTCGCAATTGTCCGGTCTAGTTGGAACAATACTTTTAAAAATCTGAGCGGATAAGCAAAGCAATCGGATAATTCAGCTGTTGTACATAAGTAGAAGAAACGGCAAGAAACAAAAACAACATCTTTGGTTTAAAAATTTGATACTTTTGCTCAGAAATTGCGATGTAACTCTCAGTTCCAACAGGAGATCTGCTGCTGAAGAATGAATTTTCGGTTGTTTTCAGGAAGATTCGCGTTTTTCGGCAGCTATCTCCCGGAGTCGTACCATTGTGGAAAGCGACTAGAACGGATAATCGAGAACAACACTGTACTCAACTGCTGGGCTACTACCACAGTTGCTTATTTCGTTCTTTAGAGTAGCTGGTTCATCTATTTAAATAAGCAGTTCATTTCGCAAATCCAAAACAACTTTTACTCTTTCTTTTCTATTTTTTCTTGACAATGCAGACGCGACCTCTTTCGCTTCACTGTTTGCAATCAAGTCTCTCGTTTTGAAACAAAATGACCCCTTACCCGGGATGTTTTGCACCCCTGATTATCTTCTCACTCCCTACCAGGCTTGCATTGTTTTGATTCAAACCTTGGAACATCTCCACGAAGATGCGAGCGACGATTTAAACCAGCCCTGGCTGGAGTGTGTTGCTCAGGAGTCTACTGTCTACCTCCTCATGTCTGTGCTCGTGCAATTGGCAAGCACGTGCAAAGAGGAAACTGGTGAGCGTTGTTTGCACGGATGCGTTTGTTGTTTAAACGCAGATGCGTTTGATGTCATACAAGCGGACGAGTGATTTGCGAACTAGCTAATAATGCGCTTTGCAGAGGATTTTGGACGTGAAACGATAAGTTTTCTTTGTATTGACAAGTCTTGCGTTTTCGTAGCTTCTCTTAAATGCAATTACGAGCGATTGAGAGTTTGGCGTCAGGGTCAGATGCTGGTAACGAAAGTAATGCTCACCGCGAGTTATTAACAGTTTGGTGTTTGTAAGTGAACTTTGATTAATAATAACGCAAAATGATCATGTTCGTTTTAATCGATTCAGATTGAAATATTTTCACAACGTTTCGCTCGGAATGACTGCAAGCCGGTATTTGCGTTTGAATTACAATGGGTGTCTCTTGCGACTTTGCTAGCAACACACATCGCACGTTTTTTTCAGAAAAGGAATGTTGTTGAATTCTTTACAGAGAGGTATGCCTTGCTGTGTGTCGCAATCTTGCGCCTGTTCAGTCGCGTTGCTGTTCGTCATACGATGGCGCTAATGATCCAACGAACAAAAAATCTGGCGCAACTCTGTCTCAACCTGACCAACACATATTACTCAAAATCGAAGGTTTGTGAAGATCAAAGACATAACGCTGTACTCCTAATTAATTCCGTTTGTTAAATCTTGTGGCAACTGAACACTGCTGGTTTTTGTTCTTTGCGTATCATTTATTTGCACGATCTTGTAGTCCTTTTCAGGTTACTGATTTTTCCACCCGATCTCCATTTTGTGTCGCAGTTTTCAAACAGCGTCCTCATTTTTTTCTTACCAGTGGATCGATGTCTATCACATCTCCCTGCATTTCATGTCATGCATGATCGATTGCTTGTCACATGATTTCGTCGACGACACGCTTGACTTCCTTGGAGTGCACCAAGACAGAATGCTGCAGGTATTGAGGTTATTTTGTACGTATTCTTGTCGCTTGATATTTTAGTGCATCACTTGCAAGCTCTGTGGAACACTTCAAATATTTTTTCTCATGATATCCGAATCGGTGCTGATTGAACTTTGGCGCATGAATATGATAGAGCAGTGGTGTCAATAAATTGCCAGGGAGACGCGAGCCCATATGCGCTCTGCAACATGGAATGTATTTTCAATAAGTTTACCAACAGATACATTTGTTTTTAAATTTATTTATAGCCAGGGGAGCTTGAAACATAGGACAATTGCCTCAGGGGAGCGTGGTAGAGAAAAGGTTAAGAACCACTGTGTTGGAAGCTTAATTCTTGTCTCTGCGCATTTAATTTTACATGATTTCAAGTACATTTTCAACAAGTTTGCTGCCCTAGTTTAACTAGGTTTGAGGTGCATTTCATTCCCCGCCTCCGTAAATATCATGTTCAATAAGTTTCTTCCAACAAGCTCAGTGTGTTTTCGCACAGAGCCTTGCAGCCTTGACTCTGAACCACAGCGAACCGCTGGCGCGCGAAGTCGACTACACTACCGCCTTCCTGGCGGCGATCTCCGCCAAATTTGTCGCTTCGTGGAAGTTCAAAATGAACAAATTGTTCCGCGTCACTTGCCAGCAGATGGCGGTCACGTGCCAAGTCTCGATCGCTCTTTTGCTCCACCCGCGGCTGGTTCAGGAAACGATGAAGGTTTGTTTGGGTGCAAGTTCAGATTGTCAAGCAAGCATGGTGCTGGTTTGGCAAGGCAAATTTTGGTTTCGCTTTTATTTGATGAGATTTTAAGTTTTATAAAATGGAATAATCGTGATTCTGATCCAGAATGTGTTGGTACTTGGCGATTTAAATAGGTTGAGTTCAAAGTCAACTGGAATAAAATTTCGTTTTCCGAATTTGCTGCGTCCCACCGTAATCTTAAGTGGCGTGCCACCATAACATTGAAAGTAACATGCGGCCATAATCTTCGAGTGCAGCACCTATTAAAAGTGACATGCCACCAGTCTGCATGCCGCGTAGGTTCCCACAATCCACTGCTTTGCAACCCTTTTACGCTTAGATCACCCTAACAGCAAAGATACCTCTTGCAATTTTGTCAAGCAGTCTGCGACTACAAATAAAATATGAACCAATCGCCGCACTCCTGAATATTGCAAATATCACCCCGGTTGGGAATTACTTCTGTAATGTGAAGAGGAGATTGATTTTCGGTTCAAAGCTTTCATGTAGAGTTTTTGACTTGCGGTCTAATTACCATTGGCTTTTATTGATAAGATACGCGAAAAGAAACAAGCCAAACAATCGCTGGGAGGGACTCCTTCAGTTTCGTCACAATTGTCGGCGAAAACGTCTTTGTCTCGGAGCAAGGTGAGTTTCTCTGTTACTGTAGCAGCGGTTTATTCATCAATGTGTTGCGCAGTTACAGTTCAGAAAGTTCGTTGTCTACCAAAGATTCTCGGAACCGCATCTGTTTCATCCGGTAATGCTGCGTCGGCTCGACTCTGTCGAACAACATCAAGTGATTTTGTGGTTATTTCCGACATCCGGATGAATATCCGGATTGCGACACAAAAAAAGGCAGTTTTAACGTTATCTTGGCCGTTTCCGCACCTTGATTACGCCAAACGGTTACGGTGTAAAAAAAACTGCCGCACATTGTCGAAAATTTTATCAAAATCGACAGCTGAGCCTTCCCTTGCGCCTCTTGCAAAGGTAACCGGACCTTGTCCCCTCGAACCGGGCATCAGGGGGCGATTTTCGAACCAGCTGTAAAACGCCACTCGCTGAATCTGCGAAAGAATGTTTTGTTTTCGTCTCATGTCAGCTCGTGCAGAGACACAGCGTTGGGCCATAAATGGTTTTGACGTTTCCTTATTTCAAAAACGTCACACTGAATACGAACGATCCTCGATTGACAATGATGAGCGTGCAAATACGTAATAATGGTAATTATCATTAGACGTTGCAACAGCGGTTGGTCGACCACAAAAATTTTAGGGCACGTGATCGGCCAAATAGGTCCTACTTTATCAACAACGTCGTCACTCTCTCTGCTCCACCAGGACGACCGACCTGCCTCGCGCCGGGTCACCACGCTACAGCGCCACCTGGTGTCGATCCTTGCCAACTGTTTGTCGTTCCTGAAGCACCTTTCTCCCAACATGAGCCAGATCATGCTGGACGAAGGCTTGGCGGCTGGTAAGTCACGTGGTCTCGCGTCTTAACGATGCTATTTCGCACTCGAGCCTAAACAATGTTTTTCTGATTTTACTAACATGCTGTAATTATCTAAATGCTGTAAAAATGAAAAGTGCAGAAATAGACCAAAACTCAACTTCGGTAACTTTGTTTTTGTTCTGTTTTTTTTTACGTGAGCTGACATTTGCAGTTGTTAGTTTCGTTTTGCAAGATCGACCTTTTTCTATCTTTCAACTTGTTTGCATTTCAGACGAATATCCACCATTGCTTGGCATTAACTTCAGCTCGCCGTCAATGGAGCGGAACGAACCAATCACGTTCGGCGGCGTCATAAGCGCGGCCAACTTCGCTTTCAGTGCTCTGCATAAGGTTCGCTCTGTGGTGGTTGTTCAATTGCAGTTCGGATATTTAAAAATCCATTCCCATCCTTACAAAGCTTTCTGGCCTGGTTATTTTGAGTCTCTAGTTCAATTGTTGTTAAGGGCTGGTTGATTTAGGATCACTTCGGCTGTTTTCGGCAGACACCGGGAATAGAGTCATTTCAACTGCAGTCGTCTTTACAACTTTGTCTTTTCCATGTTCCGGAGTGAAAAAAAAAGTTTTCGAAAAGGTGGTTGAATTTTGGCAAAAAACGCATTTCAGAAAAGGAAGATATGGTCGTCGGGGATTTGCCTCCGAACAATCTTTTCCATTTTCTACTTTTCTAAAAAACAAGGTTTCTAATTTGCTGATAATGTACTTTGCCAAAACAAGACCAGTTTTGTGGTGCTGTATGAATTATAATTGTACTAGATTGGTCTTTGCCGTCTACTGAAGACGAGTTTAGATTTCCAGAACCATGTTTTCAAGACTTACATATTTTCGTAGAACGCTGTGTCGACGATACGCTGGTTTTCTAATTGAACCGGAGGTTTCGCTGCAAACTAGTGTCGCGAGTGAAAGTTGAAGCTTGTATCATCCACAGGTTGAAGCAACTGACCCGGCCCAGTCAGTTTACCGCGATTCTCTGAACTACGTCTCGGATACAGCCTTGGTCCTTGTGATGTCACAATGTCTTTTGTACCTGAAACAAAGCAGCGTATCGCATCGCAACAAGCAATTGCTGAGAAGAGAGCTGGGTGACGAACTGGTATGTGGAGGTCATAGCCAGGCCCTTTGCAACGGAAGGCATTCGAGGCAGTGTCCCCCTAATTTGTTGTGCCCAGAAAAATTTGTTGTAAACATATAATAAAAACAAAAATCTTGCCCACCTAAAAATATATTTTGTCCTCCCAAACGTTAAAAGCTGGCTACGGGCCTGAATAGAGACTTCATATTGCCCGGTCATAGCACGACCTTATATTTCAGACACTGTCGAGTGAATCGACCAGTTGCGTTCACTATGTGTTGCTTAGTTGACAGAGAGCATCAAACAAATGTAAAGTTTCCGATATTTGCTGCTGGTGAGAACTGCCAGTTTTGCCGCATATCAATTTTCACAACGTAAAAACTATTTTAAGTAACGTCGAAAGGCCTCCGAAGCAAGGCGCACAATTCGCATATTCTTTTTTTCTGTCCAAATGCACGTCTGGCACCGATACACTTGCCTTAACACCGGCACGTTCTAAGCGGGCCTGTCGCTAGGTTTTTTGTTGTTGGAGGCCAAAAAGGGGCCACAATCGTAAGTGCATTACTAACCGTTGTAGCGAGGCAGTGGTTTTGGGAAGGTCAAGTCAAGGAACAAGGTTTATCCCGGTGTTTGTTGATTTTCTGTCAAAGCTACGGATGGTGGGGGTGAAACAGAATGCTGTCGCTAGTTCTGATCGCCGTAATTCAACCACGAACGACAGGAATTCGATTGATTTTAAATTTCCGTACGACTGAACATAGAATGTTGGACACTGGCGATTTGATTGCGCCACACAAAACGTTGAATTCGCAACAGCAATAGGAGAGTGAAAGGGAAATGTGTATTGTTGTTATGCCGAGGGTCGTACGTTCGACTGTCTCTTTGGTTGACTCAGGGCAGCAACAACACCGACCGAAAACGATGGTTCCTGGTACACTGACCACGACTCTTGTAAATTTTTCTCAAACTATCATCTCTCAACGCTTTGGATTTACAGAACGCTTGTGTGCGAAGCGCCACAAGACACCTGAGACACTCGTCCAGCTCCTATTCGCCTCAATCCAGTCCTGGTACGTCGCAACCGGTTCAAACCAGTTCAAGCAAGTCAGAAAGCAAAAGCATTTTGGACTTGGTCAGGAAATACGTTGCGAATGTCTTGCGGTAGCACGAACAATGGCAGACTTAATTTTTTTCCACCTGTGCTCAACGTCATCATTACGTCACTGCCTCGTCAGCGTCGCGAAAGTTGGAACTCGACAGAGCGCGAGTTTCGCTTTTGTACCGAGCATGTTTTTCTTACTTTGTTGAAATAAAAAATAATAAAAACTGCACTGCCATGAAGTCACTGACGTCTCAGTGCAAGGTCGATCATTGTACAGCAGTATACGTAACCGAGGAAAAAGAAATGCCTGTTGAGATGAGTTTAGTTTTGTTGCTGAAAAGTTGTATGTTCCTTCATCAAACATCAACGCATCTTCACCGATCTGTACTTTAACCGAGGCGTCAACTTCCCGCAGTCGGTGCTAATGTGACGTCATAATCCAGGACACTATGACCCAAACCGGGTTTAAGTGTTTGTTGCTCATGCCACGAAACTGGGGTTTTTCAGAAACTGCATTCGACCATTTAGAAGTTTGCCGTGTATAATGCGTGGGCTAATTTGCGTTGTTTATTTCCATCTTCGTACACTCCAATTTGATTGCACAATGGTAACTGGTTAGCACGCAATTGAAATTGAAATAGTGGTAAATTCGTATTTGAAAAGTCGAAAGCAACCTCAGTTTTAAGAGATTATCTGAAAATTTTTTAGATGTTCAGTAAAAGTTCAAAATGTCAGGACATTAACTTTATAAAAAAGTTATAATCCACAACCTGTAGAAAAATCAAAGAACCTTCAAGTCACTCTAAGAACGAAAAATGTGCTACTACGCAGTACAAGTTTTTAGGAAAGATACAGACCTAGTTCCTCTTCATCTGACACTTTGTTACCGCGCAACGTATAAATTATCAAGGAACAGAATCAATAATGGAGTTGAAAGTTATAATGAAAATCACGGCCAAAGCAAACGATACAAATGACATATTGCAAACGTTTCGATATCTGCTGTTATCATGATCAGTGCATTGCAAATAGAGTTGCAGTGATCTTGCTGCAGGTTCTTATTGGTCACGAAGCATACGTAGTCACATGACTCAGCTCGATACGCGGTGATGGCGCGTGACGTCATGTGTGAGGCATGAAGCTCGTACAAGTTAGAAACGAATGGAAGCGTCGACGGGACGTTTGCATTCTGCTCTGGTTTGTGTTCTCGAATCAACAAAGATTCAAGAATCTGCAGCCGTCGCCAACTGTTGTTACTGCCAATGACCTCAGGGTTTTGAAAGTCAACCCGATGATCTGGGTTGGCTTGCAACTGTCTGCAGACTGAAGAGCTTAGTGACGTTCGATGCTCTTCTATACGATTTATTAAATTGCGTTGCGTTTGCCCGATGTAGGAGGCACCTCATGAGCACGTAAGCTTGTACACAACGTTAAACCGGAGTTGAAACTATGCTCTTGCCGAGAAGGGAATAATCTTAAAATGGCAAATGCACAAACATCCGGAAGCATGCCGCACATCCAGTGTGAAATTATATGGCGGACATATTCCTTTTTTACCTCATGACCATAAAATCGTTTCAGAGGGAGTCGATTTCATTATTCCAATTTTCACCTAAAACCATCCGATATTTTCACAAACGACAACAATATTTATGAAAATGTACATCTGGCGTTTATGCTCGCAGTCACGTGCAAATCGGCAAGCTCCCAAATTAAAGGAAAATGAAAAAATGGAACTGACGTGAATATCAATAAGTCGCAAGTGNGNCGCAGCTGAATCTGCCCGCAAAGTGTTTTGCTGTCCTTCTAAAACAGATTTGGCTGGGTCGTCCTTGGTGGCTTGATGCTGAGATGTGGATCGACTATGTGCATAAGTTAGAATCATCCCAAAGTTATGAAAGCAGAGCGTGGCACGCTGATTCCTGGAAGGCTCGACAGCCAAGCCTTGAGATTTTAATGCTTGTAAATACCGATCCGTTTTTTTAATTTGGCATATCATTTAAAAAAATTTAAGTAAAAATCCACAAAACTACTGGTTTGAAGTTGGAATGGGTTCAACAGAGAAAACCTTTAAAAATACTGACAACGCAGAAAAAGGGATGAAGCCAATTAACTACCAACTCCGTAGAAACCAACTAAAATGGAAAACATTTGATCAGAATCAGGTCAAACTATAGAAATGCATTGAAGAGTTCAGCACTCACTTCAGTCAGAACCATGCCTTGTGTGCTATGATCAACATAAATTTTTTGAGACTTACCGTTAAAAGGATTTTTAAAATGTTATGAAAATAGCGGTATAATTTCGATGACTTCGAAAGCATATGGCAAATATCGGGAATTGAAAGTACTGTAGTATCTATAGAGAAAGTTGAATGCAAGTAATTTACCACAAATCAGAGCAAATTGAATGTAATACAGTAAAATCAAACGCTTGCTTTCCTCCGTTCAACCTTTCATTATCATCATGTCAAGAATAGCAATGAGTAAATCCACGCAAAGCACTACATCACATCCACTTCCTCCTAGTTGCAAACATGGTCTAGTAGAAAATGTACGTGATGCACCGAAGAGTTTGTTTCATCTGCTGCTGAGAAACGTTTGTGGCATGGGTGAAACAGCGTTGGCGCGGATATGAAAAGCTGAAGTGTTTCACAAGTGATTTACAATGCTACTTCAACATAGCGTGGTCTGTATCTTTGGTGTGACTGAGTTCATGTTTTTAACTTGCAAACGTCTCTTGCTTGCCCAGAGTGGTCACAATATATTGAGAAAACAAAAGTGATTTTCATGTGCAGCCAGTCGCAAAGCCTACTTTGAGACCAGATTTTTACAGCAAAGCAGAGCGGCTTGCAATTAATTGCATTAACATCTTTTTGCGGAAGAAACTGTCTTCCCATCTAAAAATTGCTGGTTACCGCTTCGTCTCTCAGTGCAACACAAATGCTAGTTAATCAGGATCNGTGATTATGTCTCAGGATGAATGTCCAGCCTATAAAACAGAGCAGTGATGNTCGCAACAGTTTGCAAGAGCTTGATAATTCATTACGCACGACATATGATTTTTTCCAGTCGGAAAACAGGTTANGCTATTTGTGCAACCACGTGCGTCGGAAAGATTTCACCCAAGGGGCTCATAGTGGTTTTTCAGAGGTAGCCGTGTCTACCGATATTGCCAGGGGGACAAAAGTGGTGAAATTCATTTTTCCTTCTCGTAATTAAGAAAACCTTTTTTGCTAAAAATGTAATAAAAAAATGTAAAATTTCAAAATGCAGATGGGAGCCTTTCTCCCTCCAATCCGCTGCCCATATGTACAACTGCAATTTTGTATTTAGCGTTGACAAAGAATTCACAAGTGCAGCGTTTTATGTTTAAAAGTACGTATTTGGTTTTGCCAATATTGAAAGCTCTAAGTTTGCTGTAAGCTCTCGAGGAATCCGCCCAGTATTGTATTCGAATAGACAATGCTTTCATCTTTTTGTGATGATTTCCAACTTGCACATTCAGTATATGTTTTCACGTTACTAGTCATCACACAGGCGAAGAGTTTCATCAATCAGAAAATTTTCAATAGGAAATCGATTTCATGTAACACTACGTATTGTTAGTCCTACAAACTTATCCAAACAGAGTAATGTTGAACAGGACGCTCGCGCATCGCCAATACCTCCAGTCATTTCGAAAAAAGCTAACATTACGCGTCGCACTCTTGAGGCGGAGCGCTGGCTCTGGCTGGGGTGCTGGAGCATCAATGCTGCGGACAGCCATCTAAGCCCTGGTCCATTCAGCTGTGACTGGATGCCTGCGTCCTTCACCAGCGGACAATTTCCCTGTCCTCGCAGGCATCCAAACTAGTGAGCTTTGTCGCAAAGGAACCCTACTGTCTCCAGTGCGCCGTGCCATGGGGCCGGGACATCTGCTCCACTCAGCTCAAATCCGTTCACAGGAAGTGAACGCAGTGCATCCCAAATCGAGACACCCATTTGTACCCACAGCACGAAAACTCATCAGTTCATCTGACGACAACAACAGACGTGGAGCACCCGGGTGATCACCGATAGAATGAGGAGTAGTTGAAGGGAACTACGAGATTCCGTACTACCATCTCCGACATCAGTACCCCCTTTCCTGCAATGGCCCTACTAAGAACAGAGTGCTCCGGCTGAACCGTCTCCTCACCGGTGTTGGACGTTTTCGCTCTTGCGTACACAAATGATATTCTGCGGCTTGTGAGTGTGGTGTAGAAGAGTGCATGGCCTGGAAAAAATGAGACAATCGCATGGCTGCTCAGTACCTGCCCCGAGATCTAGTGCAGCCTAGCAAAGACCTCCTCTCCTGCTATCTATTTCAGCTCCCATGATTTTGGAATCTTCTTAGCCTTAGCTTTAGCACATTGAAATGGCAGTTGATGCCATTTTTTCAGTGATAAAAATTATATGGTCTCTTAGAGCACATTCCTCTTCTCTGGTAAACACTTGAAAAAAGTATATTTTGTATTAACCTTGCGTTAATGCTAGAACGGTCAAAAATCAAAATTAGTTACCTGAGTTGTGACCTTTGTTTTTTTACTTTCTCTCCATTAGTCTGTGTAAAGGTTGCAGATCGGCTGTCACAATGTGGAGTGTATTTTTGCGCTTGTTTCAAGTTCAGTGTTTCGTTATTAACTTTACAAAGTGCTTTCTTTAGACTGCGCGCAAAGAACAAATCCGTGTCGATCATTCAAAAGCCGGCGTTATCTGCAACAAAACAAATAAAACCAATATAGAAATTACAAATTGAACGGACAGAAGCCTGTTCCATGGGTCCAATCAACAGTCATTTTTGAAAAAGTGTACGATTGTACACTGCATCTCAAGCGTATCATCCCAATTTTATCAGAAGTATTTCTTTGAGTGTTGACCTTCCTGTGAAACTTCTGGAGGTTTCTCGGTTGGAGTTATGACTTTATTCAAAGATTTGCTAAACGGTTGCAAAATATTTTACCCTTGACGCCTAAAAATCAATAAAAGTGTTTAAGTCCTTTTTTAGTTCGACGCAGCTTCTTCTGATTAAAACAGTCAACACTATTGATCTGAAATGTAATTTCCGTAATCGGATAGCAAAATAATAAGACCACTGGTGGGCGCTTAATTTAAGTGTTTATCCCGTTTCTCTGTTCCATGTGTCCAGCACGTTGCGTATTTGCCATGTGCTCTGCTTTCTTTTTTGCCTCTACAGCAAACACTCGTTGAGAACATCGCAGTTCTGGAGTATTTGTGGATTCCAAGGATTGATGGAAATTACTGATTGGTGATTGCTGGTTTCTGACTTAATGAATGTTAGTTGACTACAGCCGATGAAAACGCTAGCGCTCTAAACATAACCTATTTACAAATAACTCGTCTAGCAGTAACAGACGAAAAGTATAGTAGGCTACACATAACCCAGGCGATAACTCGGAAAAGCCATCAGTGACTCATTTCGTAGGCACTGCCCAGCGCATGAGCGTCGGAAAGGGAGGAAGGGGGTCCAAGGCCTCTCTGGATTTTGAATTTCATGTTTTTCTATTAACTTTTGTCTTAGTTTCAAGCTGGTAAAATAAAATTTCACCACTGTTGCACCCCTGGAAAAGATCTTTTCAACCACCCCTTAAATTCCTCTATTACTCCCACCTGGAAAAATCTTTTTGACACCCATCCATGCCAGTGTTACACCTTGTGGTTCTGAAGCACCCCCATGACCCATTGGGTGAGGAAATGTTTTGCTTCATAATGGATAATTATTCATTTTTGCAAGTTTACGCAAGAAACGTCATGTTTTACAAGATGCCGGAAATTACATAGGTTTAATTGGGGCACGCCAGATTATGTGCGACTGATTCCACCCAATTCCAAGGATTGAAGAAAATTTCTTACTGCTCGTTTCAGATTGATAGGAAAGTTCTACTACACGCGGAAGCTAGTAGGCGCCGATACAGGAACTCGTGCAGTCCTAGTGGGCCGGCTTTGATGTGTTAACTCGGAAGGTTTGCGTCAGGCTACATCCTTGACTCCAGCAGGAAGTCGCTTGCCATCGGTCTGTAGCAACTAAATAGTTAATTGCATTCAGCATCTGCAGCAAGCATTCCTATGAAGCGTGAGAAGTGTACAATGAGATAGAAATGCTACTTCGCAAAACCTCAACTTTCTTTCACAAAGTTCATCTAAACGTTCAGGAGCCATTGCTTGTCCTGATCAACAGCTACCATAAGTGCAATTGTGTTTTCTTGCTTCGGTAGTCGTGCAGTTAAACTGTTTACCAGCCTGTATCCGACTCAACCCAACCTAAGCAGTATGGATATTTGGATACTCAAATTCAAACGTCTGTTCCAATTGGCCATACCAATGTCCAGCCTGTCAGCAAGTGAGATAACCAGTGCTGCCACAGGATTCGCTGCAAGAATAACTAGATTCACAAAAAAATTCATTAGATCTGAAAAAAATCACTAGATTCAAAATTCTTGTGTGAAAGCTCGGAGTTTTGCTTGAATTGATTGAGGTATTTGCTTTATCGCCCAAAAACCTTTACATCATTTGTAAGTTTGTTAAAATAGATCATGCTGAAGCCTGGAAAATCTCATACCAACAATCTTCAGGCTTTTAAGAGCTGAAAACGAACCACTCACGGAGTATTTACCACAAATCAACCTAGCATTTGTTTCTACTGCAGTGTTCCTGCGTAGAAAAGAAAATACTATCATGGTGAACATTGCAGCAATAAACAGCATGATGTGGAAATGCAAACAACGAGAAAGTCAAATAATAAAATCTTGTTAATTCTGTTGGTGCAAATCTTTAAACAACGATTCACTTAATCAATTGTTTACGGATTAAAAAGTTTGAAAAGCTAGAAAAAAACATACTTAGAAAACATAACAAGATTGCAGTGAAAAATCATTAGATCACTAGGTCATTCTAAACATCACTAGATATAGTGAACAATCACTTGGCATGGCACCGATGAGGTAACCAAAGCTGGAATTTTCTCGTCATGTCAAGGCGACATGGTGAAATGATAATACTGCGATGGGTGCCTGTCGCGGTTGGGGTCGCATGACAATGTTTTGCGTTGTTTTTTTGATGACACTTCCGGGTGTCCGAACCTCTATCGAGCACTCTCACACAAACTGGGAGAAGCCATGCTTGCCTCACTTTTATAGAGAAGGTGCGTCTCATTTGAAGCCTTTTACTGGTGCGGCGAGACTGCGTCTGACAACTTCTTATGTTCACAGAGTGACAACATTCGGAACAGAAACAAGCCCGTATCCTTTCCAGTGAACGATCTATTTTCACCGAGAAAAATTAGTCTTTTCATCCTGTTCTCATGTTTGTGCCTGCTTGCAAGGTGCCACGTAACTTCATCGATGTGCAACTTGCCGTGCGCTTATTTTCAAAACAAGGAGTTACACAAAACACCCAGTGTGCAACCACACTTTGCAAGTCAAATGGGGCAAAGTGTTTGAAGATTTAAAAAAATCTTTTAAATCTGGGAAATTAACATATTTATAAGATTTATGAAAAACATTTCAATGCCGTTATTGCTTACTGTTAGAGCGGATGCACACAGCACATATGCTTTAGTATTTCGTGCATTTTTAACGCACAACTTTAGGCAATTTCTATTCGTGATTCACTGCAACGTACTGATTTGCGAACAGCCTGGCAGCTGAACTTATAGCCTGCTGACATACATCACGACGGGTGGTCGTTGTTTCCGGTCTGCCCTGTTAACGTGCAATGTTGTTGTTCGATGTTATTCTACTGTACACCAAACAGTTAAGAGTTACGTTGTTCTGACTTCACATTCAAGCTTATCGAAGAGCTTGTTGTATATCAGAATATAATGAAGGGAAGCACTCGCACTTAGAGTGTTACTGGAGAGTTACTGACGGACTACGTGGGGAGGACATTTTGTACCGCGTTGTTTGGGATTGGCAACATCAAGACATCAGGTTGCTCAGTTGGAAGACTGATCCGCGCTACTGCAACAACTAGGTCGATGCGTCAATTAGTAGGGGTCTCCTTGGAATCATGAAATACAACGCGTTACTCACAACCTTTAACATTCCCAACAGTGTTCTTGAAAAGTCCCTACAACAGTTATTCCCAAATTGTACTGCCTAGTTTGAAAACAATTGGGAAAACTTTGTTAGAACTTGTAACAAGTGTTCGTCTTGCTTTAGCAGGTGTACTGTTTTCGACTCACACAGACAAAATAGTTATAGCACAGTTGGTGAGTTTTATAACATTGAAGATGTAGACATACCGAAGGTTGTCAGAAATGTTTTTGCGAGTCAACTTAATAAACTTGAGCACAAGAATCGGGCATCTTTACTTTAATTCTAACACCTGCAAATTCAGTGCATGTGCAGATGTGCTGCGTAGGTTTTTGCAAATTTAGCATAAATAGTCAATAGAGTGTCAGCAGCTACCTTCACGATCCACAGTGTTTCCTTAATTTCCGTGTTACGTTTATGGTTATTCTGTTTTCTGGTACAGTACGTTTCATGCATGTCTTAGGCCATCAGTCAAGTCCATCAGTCAAATCCAATTTTGCCAGTTTACAACAGCTTCATTCAATTGCGGGCAACTTCAAAGAGTTTTGTTCAAACATGGGCTATATAGAAAAGTTTCATTAAAATTTTAGTACGTTTAGAAATGTGTGGGTGAATTACAAGAGTTTTATTCAAATTAGGATGAAATCAAAATCATTTGGGTGAATTTTGACAATCCTAATAAAATTTGAGCAAATTGGGACAACTTCATTCGAATTTGGGTGAAGTTAAAAATGTTTCCAGAAATTGGAAAAATTTGGGTAAATTTCAACCGACGAATTCAACTCTGGGCAAGCAACAATAGCTCCATTCAACTTCGGGCCAAGTGGAACATCTTCATTCAATTTTGCGTAACTTCAAATAGCTTCATTCCAATTTGAATAATATACAAGCGCTTCACTTGAAATTGCATACATTTAGAAACATTTGGGCAATTTCCAACAGCCTTGATCACATTTAGGTAATTGAAAGAGCTTCATTCAAAATCGGGTATAATTAGAACAATCTGGGCAAATTGGAAGAGTGTCATTCAGGTTTGCATATATTATAAATATTTGAGCAAATTACAACAGCCCAAATCAAAATTGGACCAACTAAAACAACTTCATTCAAATTTCGATAGAGTTAGAAACATTTTAAAATTAGGAACATGTAGTGTTAACTCATCATTCCAACTAACCCTAATTTTTGTAAACCTCAAATTGTTGATGCTGTAAAGTGCACAACTAAAATGTAGCTGTAACTGCAAAATATTTTGCAGTTGTAATGTGGGGTAGCTTTGATATGATACTGTGAAGTTTTCGTGTTTCAAACTTGCTTGATGTTGTGAGACTTGCAAGTGCAAATCTGTTTCCAGGACGTATTCATGAATAGAATTAACTGCGTAACTGCAGCTGTATCATGTTGCGTGGTGGTAATGCAGCTGTGATTTTATACTGTTAAGGTTTTCATATTTTCCGTTTGTTTCATGCAAATGAATTGCATATGCTACATCCTGCCAAATTTTATTGCTTCAATTTGATGCTGTGAAATGACGTTTTCACGAACAGTACTGCGTGATTCACTTATGCTAAAGCAGTGCAGTGAAGTACTGCCATTTAAAAAAATATTCTTATTGAAGTTATAAATCATTTGTCACTGGAAATGTGCATTTTTACACATTCCTTAGTAGTTGATCATATAGGCTGCAGTATTTGCGTGCATCAGTCCCATATTGCTATTTTTTCTTAGCATGCTGTGTTCAATGCACATTAAACTGTCTAAACTAGAGTGGATTTTTGATTGTTATAATGTGACTTTAGAAGCTGTAAACGTTCAAGTAAGTTGGAGAGTTTTACGTCCAGCACATTGCAGTGAAGATTGCCCAATGTGGAAGGTTGAGCTATATGCTATGTATTAAATTGCCTCCTTTCCTTCTACATACTTGAGACGACGTATTTTCAGCAATGTAATACCTTAGATCGTAACCCGATATTTTACTCCTTTTCCAGATAGATAGCCATTGTGGCCAACGTAAATGCACGCATCTATTCTAGAGAAGAACAGATCGTAGCTATTAGGATGATCGTGTTGGAAGAATAAGTTTAGAACGTATACAAAACTTGAAAATGAAGATTCCCTTCAACACCTTTCTGTTTCAACCCCCATCACCAACACCTACACCTACACGCGTGGTGGCATGAACAGCAATTCCTGGGGGTATTTTATTGTAATTACCTAACATTTTTCAACACAGTAAATATTACCATTGTTCACATGTAGCAATGCAGAATATTGATTGCTAGTTGAGGTTGTACTGCTTTGAACCCGGGTAATTGGCAAGCCTAATTAGGCATGCAGAAACCTTGATTTGTATACAATAGTACATTTTAGTTTCAACATTAAGGCTTGTTGTTTGTACGTTATTTGGGAAAAAACGAGATCAAATTTGGGCAAAAATTTTTTGCATCCCCAAAAATATGCACTCCCGTACACCTATCTTAAAACCTCACAATTATCTTAGGCTGTTACTCATATTTTTGACACTGCTGCTGTATGCTGAAAGTCACAGGTTTCTCAAGTGTTTTTTTTAGTCTTGTCAGTCGTGTAGTTTGCAAATTTAAACATCCTTCTACATAACGTTTCAAAAACGTAAACTGGACTTTTGCTCGCCTGATGTTTCATTGTGGTTATTTTTTCATTTTGATTTTGTGATCATGGTGGTCCTCTAGACAGAGAATCATGGTTGCAAAAAATTGTCGTAACCTTGGAGCAAGGGTCCGAAAATGGTGAGCCGCGACTCAAATTTGAGTCGCGAGACTTTCCACTCCGGATTGCGAAAATTTTCAGTTTGTCATTCTCTTTAGACAGAATAAATGCAATCATTTACTATTTCGTGTGCTAATTTTCATGCAATTTTTTGCACGAAAATATCTACTGTCAATGACAGTCTTAAAAAGGCAATAATAGTAAAGTCACAGCAGTGATTACACATCAAGCGAATCAGTCGCAATTCATTTGCACCAGGAAACTGGTTTCGTGTTAAACACATCTTCAGTCCGATGCGAAAGTTTACAGCAAAACAATATTAGAAAAACCTCGTACTGTTGCTAAGAATAATTGGCAAAATTAAATTAATAAAGCCAAAATCAGAACTCTCCACTAGACTGTTTACAAAACTGCTAAAACGTCGATCGCTAGACGGTTGTACACAGCACTCCGATTGACAAGTTGACAATGGTGCACTCGCTTATCTCAAGGTCTTTGTCTCGGGCGATCATGTGGTTTCAACTGGCCGAAACGGGCATGGAAATATGTCTGGAAAATTTCAGCGTTTACTCAGAATTTAAACTCGGCCGTAATTCAAAGTGAAATCAATGAGGTAAATCAAATGAATAGGCTTCGGTTGAAAATAATAAAGTTTACATTATTGTTAGGGCACAGATTAACACAAGTAACAATGTTTGGTTTTTCATTGCAAAGATTTAAAGCAACAATCCGTAAGTCTTTCCTTTGCTTCTCAAAGTTTTTTCAATTGATGTCAACATTGGTGGAAAACTCCAATTGCCGGGATTCAGTGCCGTAGCAAGGGGGGGAGGGGGGGCGGGCTCCGGGCGGCACTTTCATGGAGACGGCACTTCGCCGA
>JGI24158J21664_10001183_pt1 | contig 28432 bp, 20 predicted proteins | sample Ectturendosymbi3_FD_21664 | JGI IMG/M metagenome (IMG submission 21664) | reverse complement strand
AAGCTGTGCCTGACGTGGGACGCGTGCTTTCGTCCGTACTCTGCAAACCACGAGCAGGAAACTAGACGTTTTACAAGACGCTTTATGTGTGCGGACAGAACAAGAACCCACCGGTGGGGAGTGCATGTCCGTGAACGAGATGCGGAATTTGGCGTGGATGTCCCCGGGAATGCAAGGGGCGAAGACGATGTCGAGACAAACGGACGAAAAAGGTTCGATCTCTCCGCTCATTATCTGCGAAAGAAATGCAAGAAAAACGTTCGATCTCTCGGCTCATTATCTGCGAGAGAAATGCAAGAAAAATGTTCGATCTCTCCGCTCATTATCTGTGAAAGAAATGCAAGAAAAAAGTTCGATCTGTCCGCTCATCATCTGCGAGAGAAATGCACAAGTAACAAGTGAATAACTTCAACGACCGGCCAAGGAAATCGTTAAAGACGTCACTAACACAAAAAGACGTTTGAAACAGGTTGACATGGACCCGTTCATTGAAAATGGATAAAAGCATTCACAAGAAAACAACAACAACAAAAACGCTGAGGGAATTGCAAACACAGCCGCTGTTCTAAGTCGTCCTCACCTCTCCAACCTTCATTTCTTCAGGAAGAGCAGCATACTCTGTGGCTGGAGTTGCAAACGTGATCTCATCACCGTCTCCCCTGGTGTATTCTGCACGAATTTTCCGCAAAAACATCAAGCAGAGGAATGCGGTGTGGCCTGCTGTGTCGTGACCTGCTCGCACGATTGCTACTGGAGTCAGAACTGCTAGTTTGTATTAAATTTGTTCGTTCTTTTACCGTTTCTGCTTTTTTGCGCGTGAAAAACATCAATGAGACCGTTGGCAGGTTAGAGTTTCCTTGAAACTGTTGGTAGAACTTCGCAAGCAAGAAACATTGCACCAAACGCATTCACACTTCGCGAGAGAGACTTTCGCGCTTAGGCAACAATCGCGAAAACAGGCCGGCGGATAGTGCCAAAGAGCTCGATATTGGAAAATAGTAAAAAGGCGGCAAGTCTTTTGTTGCTCAGCAAATTCATCTCTTCCTGGTGGATTTTGAAAACCACGGCAAAAAATTCTTAGCAGCCAATGAGTGATGTGTGTTAGTCATAAGTGACATGTCGACAAAAAATCTTTCTACGCGTTTGGCATTGAATGCGATTCTGAGATGCTCTTACACTGTACTTCCAAAAACATTAATTCAACTGCAAATCTATTACAACTTCATGACACAAGACAAGCGTCATATCGAAATTATTCCGTTTCAAGATTGAATTCTTCACAATTTCAAAAAAGGCGTGATGTGTTTTGTACCCAACTGCAGAATGTATTGCCTTGGAAATAAGACCAAACCATTTCCCACACCATCATTAGGTCCAGTGATTCCGCACTGCTAATGATTATACCTAAGGCTGAACCCCGGTCGACGCTTGGTTGGCAGATGGCTTGCCACTCTTGTGTTCGCCCCGATGAAGTTGACTGCACCGTCAACGAAACGTTGGCAGTATCCGTTTTATCTGCCTTTTACTTTTCATTAATGCACCAGTTGAGCTTTTGATATTCAGCAAACCACTTCTGTTGAGTTTTTCACGGGTATTCATGTGCTGTATAACTTGGTGTATTAGGCTGTATCAAATCCAAGTGAAATAACATTTTTTCTGATGGCAATAGGCTACGACCAAAGCCTATTTCCTGTGTAAGCATACCCTTTGGCTTGTTTACCATTTCTGACGTCATAACTGTATCAATTATGAGCAGAACGTAAAACAACCCTTAGGTATTTCAAGATTTCAATCACACATGATGTTAATACTCATCAATTCTTTGTTTGGTGGTTGTTTTAGACTATGAAAGACAGCAGCTTCATCTTTTGCAGACAGATTCTAAATATAGCCTGTCAACCATTTTCCAATAAAGTTTCTGCCTAGATACGCTAAGATTATTGTCAAATCTATGTACTACACACTAAAATTTCGGTCAAAATCTGTCTGATAAAAAACTACTTATCATAAAACCAGATGTAACCAACTCAACCTAAGCTATAGTCTACGCGAAATCTAATTCAGATATTGTAATTCTTTAGGTTTCAGAACATTTCATTGGAGTAGCCATGTATGGCTATTGTCATGTGGCAAATTAGTTGATAGTTTTATTGGGGTGTGCCTCGATATTATACTGCGGTAGGCCAAGTCAATGGAATCATGTTCGTAAGTAATACGCCAGTCAGCACGTATTGCAACACAACAACTCAGTATTGATTTCATCAAAAATCCCGGCTAGCATTAAAATTTTCAAGTTTTTGCCTATGTCGCCTATGAAATTACGTGTTGCCTTCCGCGACTCTTCGGAAAGCCAGTTTAACTCTATAGGAGCACCAGCCACTCACAAAAATGCTTTCCTTGCATGTTTTCTCCAACAAAACTTCAGCATCGTTCGTTGCTTCCGTGTTTGATCTCTAGTTTTTTTGTGTGTCTACAGTATTTAACCCTGTTTTTTGTGTATTTGTGTCTAGTGCTTCTGCTTTTTTTCCGCCCTTGATGTCGCCAATCTTTGTTTTCTGTGCACTTGTGTTCACGGGTCGCGCCATCTTACGTTTCCAACCGACCCGAAAACTGTTGAGCAGCGTTCCTGACGGACCAGCCTTCCCTGCTGCTGCGCCAGTGAAAATAAACGAACCATCCGAGAAAGCAGAGCAAAGCATTCACAGCACTAACCACCGTGCTGCTCGAAATCTCCGGATTCTTCGTAATGCTCCAATATCATGTCTTGGTTTTCAGAAACTTTCAATGAAGACCTGTCTCCTGTTCGCGGTAGACCTGCGATATTTTAAGTGCAGTTAAACCTTTCCTCAGGGTGAGAGGAGGGATTCGAATCACCCGATCTAACTAGAAACACACTTTCATTCCCATAACAACCAAGTCCGTTTAGCGGGCAACAGGTACACGATTAACTTTCGATGAAAACTCCGACGTTACCTGAAAATTTGATAAAAGTTTCAATTAGGACTTTGTTCAAGCGTCATGGAGCGACTGCGTTGAAGTGGCATCTTCATCGACATACGACGCTTAGGACTGATGCTGAACACGAACAGGTTAACATCAGTAACGCCCTGCTCACCTCCGCTCACGGTCAGTCGCTTGGATTTTGCAGCAGTATCCGGCTGGACAGTTGACACTGCTTTCAATGCTTCTGACTCCTCATTCGACACACCTGGAGTCTCCGCAGTAGTCTTAAAAACATTTCAAGCGTCAGTGCGACGTGACAAGCGTCAGTGCGACATGACAAGTGTCAATGCGATGTGACAAGCGTCAGTGCGACGTGACAAGTGTCAATGCGATGTGACAAGTGTCAATGCGANGTGACAAGTGTCAATGCGACGTGACAAGTGCCAATGCGACGTGGCAAGTGCCAATGCGATGTGACAAATGCCAATGCGACGTGACAAGTGTCAATGCGACGTGACAAGTGCCAATGCGACGTGACAAGTGTTAATGCGGCGTGACAAGTGTCAATGCGACGTGACAAGTGCCAATGCGACGTGACAAGTGCCAATGCGACGTGACAAGTGTCAATGCGATGTGACAAGTGTCAATGCGATGTGACAAGTGCCAATGCGACGTGACAAGTGCCAATGCGACGTGACAAGTGCCAATGCGATGTGACAAGTGCCAATGCGATGTGACAAGTGTCAATGCGACGTGACAAGTGCCAATGCGACGTGACAAGTGTCAATGCAACGTGACAAGTGTCAATGCGACGTGACAAGTGCCAATGCGACGTGACAAGTGTCAATGCGATGTGACAAGTGTCAATGCGACGTGACAAGCTTTACTCAAAGCAAGGTTCTCACACATTTAAAAAAATCATTTTCCATACTTTTTCAATACCTTTTCAATACTAAACTAAAAAAGTACAATATTTCTCTTTCATTTTTTACTACTGCTCTTCCTTTTTAGAAATTCTTAATCGTGAAACTCTATTTGCACATTGCATAAATAATGAACTACTTTGCCTTCAGTAAAATTCTGCTGAGATACTTCAAATTTTTATCCATTTAGAATTTCCATACTTTTTCAATATCTAATGTACATTTTGGCCAAATTCAATACTTTTTCAAGGTCTTGAAAACCGATTTTGAAATTCAATACTTTTTCAATACTTTCAATACCGCGTGGGAACCCTGTCAAAGGTAATACTGTTGTGCACAACGTGTCTCCCAAATACTACGAACATTGCAATTGACTACAGAACGTTTTAGAGAAAAGACATTGCACCGAAGTCATTATCACTGTAATAAGCTACTTCGTTGTAAGGGAGAGCTTCTATTTGGATAAGAGCTTATGGCGCCTACTTCGTAGGCGAAATATTTACTCTGTAACATCTTAGTGTCTGATTCTTTGCTGGAGAAGGATTTCTTTCGATAGGCAGTGTTGTAAGGGATAAATATGGCAAATATCTCAACGCTAAAGCATGCATACATTGTACGCAGTAATTGCGAAAATTTCGATATCTACCAAGCGGCCTAGAGATGTCTCCAAAGTATACGTGGTCGCCGGTTTGTCCGGTACTTTCTGAAACTCGAATCTTGTGCCAAGCGCTCCTTTGTTCACCAGCGTCACCGAGCGGCGAATTGTTTCGCCGACAACTTGGGTCCCGAAGTCGATTGACGTCACGTCCACAGAAAGCTGAAGACATCAATTGAGCAAAAAGCTTTGCAAGAAGGTGATGCATTTTTCAAGGTAGGCATGCGATTTTAGTTGATTTACAAAACAAAGTATCGCCCAATATTTTGTTCATAAACCGGTAAAAACCAGTAGAAACCAGTTTATTGCAACTTTAATTAGGAACAAACTGTCAGTATTGTGTGTGGTAGGAAAACCAAACAAACAACTCTGATGTAACAACGAAACAAAACCGTTTTTATTCTTATGACCCGTTTTTCATTTCGACACAGTGAAGCATTTTAACTTTGCAAGTTCACAGCGGGCATGCCCGTGGCCACAGTAGTCACAAGTTTCATACCAAGGACACCATAGATTGTTGTTCAAGTCAAAATATCCCGAAACGGTTGCAAAGTTCGCAAAACTCACGTCGCATTTCTTGGTGGTGCAATGGAGAGGTATGGAGAAAGGGCCGGTCTGTGCCATGAAGAAAACTTCACCGATAAGATCTTCGTTTATCTGCAGAGGCACACACATTGAAAGAAAAGAAATGAACTCGAAAATTTTTCCGCAATTCAGGTCAAAAGCAACCCATGTGAGAACCATCGACTAAAGATAAATCGCGGAGGTTTGAAAAACATATAGTTCATCGCCGGCAAGAATTCAATACAAGAACGGCAAATAGTCAAGTCACGTGACACGCTGGACTGGATAAACGCACAGAAGCGCAATGGGTGCTGATGGGGCTGCGTTCCGGGGTCACCCCCAACGTGCTTGCGTGGGTGTGCGTACCCTCGTGAAACCAGAAGCGCACACGCGTGTCATTTGTGCGAAAAAATTTCGCGGTGTGTCGTAAAGAACACATGGAAAATCACCAGGACCAGAGAAAAAGACGATTCCAACTCACCATAGGTTTGAAAGTGACGTGCATGTCGCACGACATACCGGCTGACATTTGACCAGGGGGGTGGAAGCTGCAAATGCAAGCAAAGGTTCAGGATTCTGCGGACAACAGTTCTGCCGAAATTGACTGTTAATTTAAGGAAGTCCATTAAGTCATGGAAACCTGCTTATAATGTATCACATTGAAAGTAAAAAAAAACATTGATACTCAAAAAAGATTTGCTTCACGAGTAGGACACGTCATCTTGGGCAGTGGTTCTTAACAGGATAAATCAGGGGGTCTCTAGAATGTTGCCAAAGTGTTTTCTTTCAACCCTCAGACACGCAAACAACAACGACCCCCATTTTGACTTATGGCATAACCCCAGACGAGGGTCCCCAAGCCTAAGCTTTAGGAATAGGGGTCCCCGGCGTTGTAAAGGTAAAGAACACTGTTCTGGAATATACCATGCAACTGTAAACTCACGATTATAGTCAAGTTGTTTTTTTCCAAGCAAAGGCGTTTTTTCTTTATATTTACGATAATGAACGTCTGCCACCAAATACCGAAGATACATGCGGACTTCATAGTCGAATACGGGTATTGCATGGTCCGTCATACTTGTTTAAAGATTTATGCTTTGTCATAGACACAATTTTCCATGCACCCACAAACAACTGGACCTAAACGTAAAGAAGTTTTGAGAAAATGTTCACTGCTTTCCGCGAAACTCAACTCACTCTATTTTGATGAAGTCTTTCAGGTGCTCCGACCATCCGGTCAACTTGAGGAAGTTCATGCTGTACGACACATTTGTGATTACGATCTTCTTCTTGTACGTTTTCCCGACATCCAAGTCCTGACAAGTATGTCGGCACTTTATATCTTTCAAGAATCGACTTCACCTCACTCTCAACCCAGTCGCGTTGCTCTTTAATTCTACCCTTGGTTTGCATTTGCACAATATTTGATTGACAGGCGCCTTAACCTAAACTAGCTCACTCCCCAATTCATGTAAATAACCGCCCGGGAAAAGTTCACCTTGAAGTGGATGGTATCCGGTTTGCTGTAGAACGGTTGACCTTTGAACTCACGACCAGCGGCCACTTGCTTGACGATGATGCCGGCTCGATGCTTACCCAAGGTTTTTTGCAAAATCTCTTGTTCCATTTTTGTTCCACCGACTGGTTTAACCGCGACTTCATCCTTGGGAGCCTGTTGCAAAGCGGCAATCATTTTAGCACGCAACACAACATCATTTCAGCACACAACACATTGTTTCAGCACACATCACATCATTTCAGCACACATCACATCATTTCAGCACACATCACAATATTTCAGCACACAGCACAATACCATTTCAGCACACAACACAATGTGTGATCGTGATGAAGAGACTGTTTGTAGTCAATGAATCCGCTGCTTTTACAAAGCGTTCCACAGAAGTTGTGACTGCGTCTACCAAACGTCTGCTTCCAGCAAATGCGGTTTAGACCAAAAGCAAATTGTACTGCTTTGTACAATTTTCACTGCAAAGCCATTTTTGGCTAGAGAAAATTTGACTTAATAAAAGAAATTTCATCGTTCTGACCTTCGTCACATTTCAAAAGATCTTCACTAACACGCCGTAACTTTTACACATGACGCAGGTGAAGCTGGTAACCTTGTAATTTTTATGCTTCTGATCCCACAGGCCCTGAAACTCGGGCTGCGCTAGGATTTCGTCGTCTTCATCGCCGGTCCTCGCCGGTGGTATTGGTTTGTGACGCTGCGTCGCGCTGTCCTCGATTGTTACGTCAGGGTCGCTCGAGGTGGTCTCGGAAAGATTCTCTCGTCTTATGTCCTGCCTCGGAAAAGCGCAACGTAATGCATCGATAGATTGCGAACGGATGTCACCGACCACGTAGACAAAGTGCTTTCACACGGAAAAGTCACTGTAACTGTCGCTTTTTGGGGACGCGATCTCAGAACGCAGGGCCAGTGATGCTTCAGCAGCACAAGCAATAGGTGATTCCCCGCCCGGTCAGGTTCACTCTGTACTGCGTGTGCAGCACTGCGCCTTTTATAACTGCATGACTTCTTTTTGGCGCTGTGTGACGTGGCGTTGCATCGCAAATAATGACGTGAAAACAAAAGAAAGCAACGAATGTGTGGAAGTCCACCGCATAGTCAAAGTTGTTTACTGTTTGCAGAGGGAGGGACGCGGAACAGACAGTCCTGGAACGGCAAGTCATTCGCTATTCCTGCCAACTCATCAGCGCACACCGCCAATATCACGACCTTGACTAACATTTAACTGCCAATTTTAGATCGCGGCAGTCATCGGGACCGTAAAGCCGTTTTAGTGACTTTCGCCGTGTAAGTTATTCGCAAAACTTTACAGTTTGACAATCATGGAAATCTTTTCAGTTCACTTGTGAAAGCAAATTTTTTTCAATAATACAAAAAAATTCTTCAGTTTTTGGTTCCTTCTCAGAGAATATCATAATGGTCTGGTATGGTTGGTTATGCTAATTGCATATAAGCAAAAAACAGTGATTAGCATTCATGCATCTTTTAATCCAAGCAACTATGAACACACTGATTTTCTGTATTAAAAGTGAACATTTTTAACAGCATCTGGTGTTCCAAGATTTGCGATACGATGACTCTTCGCATGTAGTTTAGTTTTCCAAAACAATTAAAAAGTCACTTCCTATCTGGGCGATTAAAATTCTAAACAGAGTAAAACTAAATTGCAGTTACTGTAGGTACGATATATGCTGTGGGAATTATCTGAACACTTTTCTGAACAGCATCTTCTTATTAAGCGGTTGCATTAAAGGGGCGTGGCATTGAAGGGGCGTGGCAGAAGCAAAACAAATCGAAATCTGCTGCATCGAACACAAACCAACCTCTCTAGGCGCACTACGCGAATATTTCTCTTGTTGCAGAAAAACAGGTTTATCTTCACCCGTGAGTTCAATCTTCTCGAGGATGGGAGTTTTTTTAATCGGAGCAACTTGTTTCAACTTTTCCTTTTGTTTGTCGTGGAACAACTGAGGCTGTAAAAGACGAATACAACAAAACATGCGTGTGATGTTAAATCCAGCGGTTGCGCCGATTTGTTTATTTTTCTATTAAAGTTTGCAACAGGAAAGTTAGGGAGCGAGATGGAAAAGCGACAGCTTTCAGACATGTCAATGACAGACCTAAACACGTTTCACACTATCTTGGCGCTGCCTTTAAAACTGCTTTAAAATAACAACATCCCAAATCAATTGTTGGTTTTTGAGAATATCAATGCATAAAAAATAATGTAAAATCAGCATTGAGAAACGTTACGCGGATATTCAAACTCATCAAAGTGTATCCGGCAAACTACATCCAACCCTGGTTGGCCACGACTTCTTGCTACATCGAAGCAATCGACCATTTCGTGCCAAAGACATCAACTAACTTGCTGCCTTTTCTTCTGCCTCGTTCCTTTCTCCTCGTTGAGTATCGAAGCCACGATCCTTGCTTTAGCGATCTTCTGCCTAGCCTCGAAATCTCTAAAACGATGAAGAAGCAGACTGTTTAAACAGATTCGTGAAAAGACTCACTGACATTCAAAATGGCAAGCATGTCAACATAGCCCAGTCGCACGTGACAACCGACCAGTCGCACGTGACAATCGACCAGTCGCACGTGACAAACGACCAGTCGCACATGACAACCGACCAGTCGCACGTGACAACCGACCAGTCACACGTGACAATCGACCAGTCGCACGTAACAACCGACCAGTCGCACGTGACAAACGATCAGTCGCACGTGACAGCCGACCAGTCGCACGTGACAACCGAGTCGTACGTGACAACCGACCAGTCGCATGTGACAACCGACCAGTCACACGTGACAACCGACCAGTAACACGAGACAACCAACCAGTCGCACGTGACAACCGACCAGTCGCAAGTGACAACCGACTGTTCCCTGAAAACATAACGAAGATGCGTAGACAGAGACAAGATCACTATCAAGCATAATAACAAGTAGCCTTTGCAGTTCCATTCTGACTTAGCAGAGAAATCAGCGTTTCGCTTCAAAAGAAAATGGATCACTGGCCACATGCAGGTGGGTGTCTCAAATACCCCCACAACACCTGAAAAGGGCAAGATTAATAAACCAAACGCGCCAAAAACAGTAACTTCGGCTTTCCTTTGACCTATTACAATTGAGTTCAAACAAAAGTTACAACAAAAAGAGTTACTGAAATTGGGCGTAAATCTACATTTACTTCTAGGGAGCATCATAGATGAATCGATCTTTTTCCGCCAATCATAGCAAGGTCTATCTTTAAAAAAATCTAAAAACAAGTTACAAAATGGACTGAAGTACGTATCTCTCTCACAAATTTTAAAATAAGAATCTTTTAGCAAGTTGCATTATTTAAAAGTAGGGATTTTGAAAACTGCAACAAACTACCAACTGAACGAGACAGGGTCTGTAGACCTCATATCATCAAGCGCCGCCTTACCGAACAAGGTAAACAACAAATCAAAATAAGTGCCATCACACACAACTGGTTGAGACAACACAGGCATAAGATTTTGGTTTTCCAGCATTTTGAGGAAGAATTGCACCCTTTCCACCTCAGGGATCGGTCGCCGCAGACTATTTGAACTTTTAAAGCATGAACTGCGCATGACTCACTCGTGACGTCACGCGCCATCACCATCGGCGCGTATCCAGCTGCGTCATGTGTCTACGTATGCTTCGCGCCACTACGCCACCACCGAAACTGCCCTTCGCGTTTTTCATTTTTCACAGCGCTTTTCTCCTGAGTGACCAATAACAACCTGCAGCAAGATCACTGCAGTTCAATTTGCGATGCACTGATGATGATAACAGGAGCTATCGAAACGTTTGCAATATGTCGTTTGTATCGTTTTCATTGGCCGTGATTTTCATTATAAGAACAACGCATTGCCCGGGATAAACTCTCGCCGTACCAGCGACGACGCTATCATCGCAAAACCGTGCGCCTAACTCACAACTAAAATTTTTACCGCGTTAAAGTACACTTTAAATTTTTAACGCATGCATATCTCCACTCACTGCCGCTCCTTCTCAAACATATTCAGCTTTTTTCGTTGCAGCAAAACCAGCTCGGGATTCCCCCCCTCCTCCAAGACCTGCCTCCGCTCCTCCTCCTCGGCGGCCAACCTCTTTTTCTCGAAGGCGGCGTCGCGAGCCTGAAAGAAAGTAGTGCGCGGTCATCGCGGCAATTTATATAAGTAATTTAAAACCAGGTGAAGCGATGCGCATGGTGTTAAAACCAGTAAACATAAAGCTAATTAAAACCAGTAAACACAAAGTTAATTAAAACCAGTAAACATAAAGCTAATTAAAACCAGTAAACATAAAGTTAAAACCAATTGACATAAAGTTGAAAATAAACATAATGGGCCTCTGAGCTGCATTTACATCAGGAGGCTTCTTCAACGTATGAATGTGCGCTGGCTAAAAATATGTGTAATGAAGTCATATAGGAACGAACAGTGAAAGCAGGCAAATAGAAAACATTTAAAATAGAAGCAAAAAAACTGAAAGAAGACAATTTTATTAAACGCACATGACTTGCCAGGCTTAAACTGTTGAAAAATCTCGGCCATTGCAAAAAAAATTAGTATTTGTGGATCGTTTGCAGCAACACAACTTCTGCAAATTACTCATTTCAACGCAACCGTTGACTTTAAAAAATAAGTCGCATACAACCTGCAATGCTTTCAGATTTTCACGATTGGAGGCGATGCTGTTCTTCAAACTGGCAATTGCTTGCATTCTGTCCTTCATGTAGTTTTCGTTTTCCTGTCTGACATTGGTCTCCCGTTCTTGAACTTTACCAAGGCTTTGCTGGATCGAGAAGAAAAATGATCAATACGCGCAGGGTTTTTTAAGGCGTTTTAGGGCCCGATTCGGGTCCCTAGAATCAGAGAAAATTATCATCAGGTCCCTGAAATCAGAGAAAATCGGGTCCCAAGAATCAGAGATATCGGGTTCCTACAGATCCATACCGGGTACCTAACATTTTCCTTAAAAACAAAACTGAATAAGCGTGTCGGGAAAATCAGTGATATGGAGAAGAGGTTTTAATGCGAAACATAACCGCAGTGCTGCTTAGATTGAAGGCACTGTCATACAATCCATTTGTGTGTTGTTGTGCATAATAGCATGGGCAACGTGAAATGAAAATAGAAGAAAAATTGAGGTAATTTATATCCTAATTTAATTAAGCTATTTTGAATTTCGAAATTTATAAAAACCTGAAAACTTTGCGCTAGTATGGATCAAAACGAGTGAAAAACAATCTTTAAAATCACTTTGATGTATAATCAACACACATCCACTATTATCAACACACATCCACTATCATCAACACACATCCGCTATTATCAACACACATCCACTATTATCAACACACATCCACTATTATCAACACGCATCCACTATTATCGACACACATCCACTATTATCGACACACATCCACCATCATCAACACACGTCCACTATTATCAACACACATCCACTATTATCAACACACATTCACTATTATCAACACACATCCACTGTTATCAACACACATCCACTATTATCAACACACATCCACTATAATCAACACACATCCACTGTATCAACACACATTCACTATCATCAGCACAAGACTATTCGCAAGCGAGCTGCAAATTCGTTCGCCACTGAAGATTTGTAACCAAACAGTATGCAAAATGCAAAACACCAAAAAATCCAATTTCTATGTAATTTGACGTTTCCAGCAACATAAAGCGAAACGTTTGATGAATTCTATATACTACGCTAGCGAGTAAAATTCTGGTGCTGTAGAATCGAAAAAGGGAAGCATCAAAGCATGATCGATTAAAACAGATTTATAAAAAACATGGATTGAAAACCTGTCTATGGAAAAAAAACTTGGTCTCATTGACAAGATAAATTTAAAGATTCACGTCAATCACAGGCATACTTTAACAGTACCACTGGCTTCTTAACATAACTATTTATTCTACATGTGTCAACACTGACACTACAATTGTAAAGCTTATGTTCGAGTAAACATTCGCGCTAACGATTGCCTCATACGGTATATAACGAATCGAGCATCACTGCTGTAGATGAAAAACTTAGCATTAGCAAATTTTTCGAAAGATCCTTCGCTTACTCCTGAACTGGTTCAGTTAACAAGCAAAATGTTTGGTTAAGAAGAAACAAGCGGAACATCCAACCCCGAAATTTAAGAAGAAAAAGCTAAGCTGTGTAAGGTCCACCAGCAGGCTTGCATCATCGCAGATGAGATGCGTCACTTCATGTGAGCAAACTTTATCCAAACGAGCATTTTTTCATTGACCTCATGCATAAACGCTTCAGTAAATCTTGAACTTGGCGGCCAAATATTTATAGGCTTAATTTAAACAGAGCATCTTTCTTTTGCAGTTTGGTGAATATTTTCAGCACAAAATACCTTCAGGAAACTTTTAGCCTTTTTGTGATTTTCAACAGCAGATTCCAATAGCTCTTGGTGTATCTTTCTCCTTTCTTCTATTCTCTTCTCCAACTCTCTTTATAAATAATTAGGATCGTGTGATGCAATCATAATTTTTATGCTGTAAAGATGCTCATTTCACTGTTACCAGAAGACACATATCCGACAAATCCAATGTTGTGTTACCAAAGTTTAGTTACTTAGCTGCAGAGCCGAATCAGCCACCCTCCATATCCCCCAACTGGGGGCCACGCTGTCACAGGCAGGGTTGTGGAGTCGGTGTCAGAGTTGCAAGGAGTCGGAGGTTTTTGGGTGAAGTCGGATTCCTAAGAACACTAACAGTCGGATTTTTTGTCCGACTCCGGAAGTCCAATTGGAGCATTCTTACATCACACTCCTAAGTTGGGAATTCCTGTTGAAATGGTACAATTTCTTTTTTGAAACTTTTGTGGAAACAGAGAATTGTTGCTGTGTACCTTGATTTCCATTAATTGCTAATTGCTACAAAATTGTTGACAGTCAAATTTCATTCACTTTATGTTAAGGAGTCGGGAGTCGGAAATTTTGGAAAGGTCGGAGTTGGAATCGGAAATTTTACCTCCGACTCCGCAACCCTGGTCAAAGGGGCCCGAAATTCAGTCCCGTCGCCACAGCGGGGCTTTTGTGAGCTTAGCCCCCAAACCAAGCTTCAACCCCCCAAATTGAAATATTAAAACTAGAAATCAGTGAAGTTTTTGTCAATCCGTGTTCTATTCTGTCCTGTAATTTACAGACAGAGCAGTACCTGCAGCTGTTACCTATAATAACATCGCCTGATCATTTTTGGTACGTTTGTGAGGTAATAAACGTATGTGAGGCTTGAGCGTGAAGCGGCAACATTCATTGCTTGAAGTGTTGAACGTGAAGTTAGACTACATGCCTAGTTGTATGCGTCCAAAAGTCATACTTCCACTTGATCAACGTATTTTGTGTAGTGATTGTTGTAAAAAATGTACTGTACTATGTCTAGCCCACGTGACAGTCTGGTATTTTGTACTGCATAGAAGCAGATACCTTTTGGTGCTTACAACCAAAGTTACACATTTGTGCAGCCTGCTGTTCAGACAGCACGATCGAGTTAATAGTGTAGTTATAACAGTTTATTCAGCAATCACTGTTGATCTTTTCTCAACAGTGTAATGCAGTTACTGGATTGCGCATGTCAACCGTTGCCTCCACGTAGGCCCCTGGTCTATATTTGTTGACATTTATAGGCAATTTGAGATACAAAATGTTATTAATCTAAACATAAGCCATGAACCAGGAGATTAACAAATCTAGAGATCAGCAAGATTTATGCATGCGTATTTCGGCCAGTCAAAAGCACGATATGTATGGTTTTAAGCGAAATTGACATAAGTTGCGCTAATGAAAGAAAACGTTCATCGCGGCGCACATGCTTTGACCGGCCTCATGTTTGCTCCTTTGGTAACAGACAGTGTTTTCATAACTGAACAATAGACTTGATTCTGATTTCCTGCAAACTTTTATTGACATTTGCATTTCATTAAATCTCTAAATAATCGTCGTTAATTAAATGACAATGATAAGACCCAAGTCTTTTTTTAAGCTCGTTCAAATATTTTTATTTGATAACTACGAGCCTATTATACGTATTTGCGGGAAAAAATTTGATAACTTATAATTAATTGCAAATGCTGTGTTGTGAATTAAATGTAAATTTTCAGAATGTCAGGCCCTCCTGCACAAACATTAAGCCCCAGTTGAAGACGTTATGAAGACGGTTACTGTCAAAATTGTGACCGCAAGTGGAACGAAAACAATAGTGAAATATGAAAAAATTGGGATTTTGTTGTGAAGGCCATTCGGTCTCGGGATGTGCCATGACTTCGAGACCTTTTTGAAATCACTATTAGAGGGGGGGCTGTAAGCATTTGGGGGGGCGATACGGCAATGCGCAGCTGGCACAATAAGCAGGCAAAAAACTGCATAAATTCAAAACATAAACGATCGAGAGCGCAGAGCAGAGCCCAACTACATGCAGCCAATGATTTACTTCTCAGCAGCCTTCCACTTGCTTGCAGTCATCGACACCACCTGTTTTTGCTTGTTCAATCGGTATCTCGCCATCTTTTTCTTGTGAACTGCGACCCGCTCTTCATTCTCCACCACTCTATCAGCGAGGTTCGCATAATGCCGCTGCTCTATTTCAACTTGGGAAAGGTCTAGCCTGAAACAGTATGCACCTGACAGTCACAGTGTTTGCACCATTGAGATTGCAAAGGGTTCTCTAAGTAACACAAGCAAAGACAAAATAAGTCTTGATAAAGAAAGGCATGTCTAAATCTTCAAAATTTGATGAGGGTCCGGATCTATACCAAGAATTGCACCAGGAGAATTTTATACGTCCTTGGTACTTCACGTTTCAATGTTTTTTTTGTGCTTCATATTCAAGATCTCATCAAAGTAAGCTAATGAATTTTCCAGGTCGGCAAAAATGCGACCATTTGCAAACAGAAAACACACCTCTCTTTTTATACGCCACACCATTTTAGTTCATTCGGGCAGGTTTAAGGTAATCAATTTTATTAAAATCTCACAACCCAATAAAACATCATTACTGCATTCACAGCAAGCGATTTACCTTTTCGTGTAACCGATATTATGTTTTTTCCACCCGTTTGACTGGATGCTATGCTTTATTTAATTCGTGGCAGGCTTTTGCGAAATCATTTCCAACACCGGACCGGTTAGACATGATTGCATTACACGACTGAATAACTTCAAGCTGCTACTCCACATCCGGGATTCAGGCAACAGGTTTCTACGATCGACTGTGTACAGAATTCCACACAAACTTAAGTGAGTTTAAATTTGCAAAAAAGGCAGTTTGTCTGACCCTTGCGAAACGATTTTCCCATGCTTATCCTTCCACTATCGTCCCGCACTGATAGGGAAACTACCTCAATTTTTCTGCATGCTCATTTCAAAAGACATTGTACACGACTTATGGCCAATCCCATTGCAAAAATGGATGTTCAATCAAACATTGAAGTTTTTGAAGCTAGAGCATTCCTGGTTGATAAGAGGAGTGTTTCACAAGCTTTATCCTGGTTGTATGACCCAAATTGCTTTTATATAAAGTTGGCGTGACCCTTCCTCGTTAGCCATGGCTGTATCGCTCTATAATTTGCGCTGCATGATCTAAACGCCTTTCATTTCAAATTCAAAATTTAGCATTATCAATTGCGGATGTCATCTTTGAAAGTAAACAACCATTTTAATTGTTAATTTTTACAGAACGATGAAAATGCAGAACGTTTCACACATAATTTGCAGCATATTGAAAAACTTCTTTGCTTTTCGTTTTACAAATTTGCCCGGCATTCTAAATCTTTCGCAAGTTGAGAAGGTCAATCGAGCTTCTGGCCTTCCCAATCCTAAGGCCACAATTGCGCAATCCTAAGGTTACAATTGCGCAATCCTAAGGTTACAATTGCAAAATCCTGAAGGTTACAATTGCGCAGATCTTTTCCGATCAGCAAACACTAAAAGCGTTTAAAAAGGTAAGTTAAACCACTTTGTTTTTGGCAGGAATTGTAGCAAACGTGTGCAGAAACTTTCAGAAAGCTTGTTTGCACGACAACGTCGGGTACATCGACTGCCAAAATTTTAATTCACCCCATCTCACACTGTCAACAGTTCGTCCTCTTTCGCTATGGTCGCAAAAATGACAATCTGATCTTCAATTTTTCGCACAAAACGCTTTTGCAAAAGTGCAAAAGCAATTCGGCGTGGCTCAAGAAACTCTCCTGACCAAACCAAACGTTTGCAGGACACGAAGTCAGTCTTAGAAAACGTGACGTTTGCGATGGTCGTGAAACTTTCGCTTGTATCCTTTAAACCAGAAATGTTTCTACCCTTTCGTCCATTCATCAACCATTGCAATCCGAAGTCCAATCTACAGTAATATTCAGCCTATCGCTAAAAATATTCGTCAAAAATCACTCACTCAGCCTTTTGCAGAGTTGTCTGAATGTCCAATTCCAACTTGTTTTCATCTTCTATTTCTGTTTTCAACTTCCCTTTTTTTGAAATAAGTCGATGATATGAAGACATGTTGTTCTCGGTCTGATAAAACAGTTGTAAGATTGACAAGACTTCAGTGTCAAAGAAATTAACTTCATGTGGACTGCTCTTATTTTAAATATGAAAACTCGTTACATCCTGAAACAACACAAATAACACAAAGCACCTTCGAAAAAGAAATGTCTTCTTCAGTTTTTCTCAGCTCATCCTGCAAAGCTCCCATACGTATCCTGCAGGCATCTAAGCCCTCTCTGAGAGGAAAACAAACATTTTTCTTAACACAGCAGGGGTTATTGCTTCAAATGCTGTGTTAACAGTTGCGTTCGACTCACCATTAGAGTGGTAGCGTTGTTTAGACACAATATCCTACAGTTATTACGTGTTGCAAAGTACGGACTGCTAGCAGGCCAGTTCACGGGTGCTGGGGATGTTACAGAACCACGACCTATCCACTTGTCAGGAAAACTATCATGAAGACAATCCGAAACACTGAGGGCTTAAATAAAAATTTATAACACATGCATAACTAACTATGTATAACATGATAACATATGGATGGTTAGCAACTTATGGCCCGCCCTGGTACGATGGCGCATGCACAAAACAGATGTTGCAATAATAATACATGTACAACACAAACATTACAAAAATTGTAATCCAACAAATCTATCATGCACTGAACACAAACATGTTGTTTCAAATCATAAATGCACTAACCTAGCTTTGTCTACTGCAAATTCTTTTTCTTGCATTTTTTCTTCCAAGGAATCAAGATGCCGTCTGAGCATAATCAGCTCAGCAATTTCACGTTGCAAGCTGGGGTCGGTTTCAAGATACATTCCTGCACACAAAGGACAAATTAAATAGCCTAAACTATACAACTACAGTACATCAGAGAGTCAAAAACATTCATCACCATTAGAAGAGTCATCACCAAAGGCACAATACTAGTTTATCCAACTACTATAAAAAATGTGGGGCATTGCAAACTTTATGAGATATTTCAAATTTAGATATTAGTCACAGCTAAACTAAGTTACACTATTTTAATTAAGATGTATCATTTGGCTTAACATACGATATTAATAAAACAAACCATTTAATGTACAATGCAGCAGAGCAGGATATAAGCACTCCGAGCTCGGATATGGAATAAAACAATGGATTCTCATTACACAAACTCCTACCTATAACAAACAACAGTTTGCTCTTTACTGGTTAGGCCATAAGCAAAAAAATCTATTTTCCTTGTGTGAAATCTAAGGCTACTCAAATTTGCAGAACATTTTTGGCAGTGGGCAAAACTTGCGAGTTTTCAGGATAGTAATGGAAAACTAAAGCGCATATTCTAAAGCGCTGCTTACACAATCTACATGCAAAGCTGACAGATCATCACCAACCTTCAGGCAGGGCATCCATTTCTTACTATAGTGGTTTAGTCTTTGGAAATACTAAAAAATGTTCTGATTTACATAGATTGGGGACTTCACATATAAGCAGATTGGAATGGCAAATGGTAGTTAGCAATCATGGGAAGTTTAAATAGATTGCCCAATAATGCTACATTTGTTAGTGTACCTTCACCTATTACCAAATAAATTTACTCATACGCAAAGCAAGTTTAATGCTTTTGCTTTTTGTTTAGCTAACTGCAACACTGAACCAACAAGCAAACTAAAAAAACAAGTGTATTCAAATTTTAGGACAACAGTGGCTCTATAACAACATTTTTACACAAACCAATATCTTTTTCTTCTTCCGATTCCACAGATTCAGTTTCATTGCTGAAGAGGTCTTCAAAATCATCATATTGATGCTCTGCATCAACAAACGGTTATAGTATGTGAGCATTCTTTTCAGAAATAGACATAACATTACATGTATACCTCTCATATCCTAAATTACTCAAAAGCTTGCCAGAAAAAGCCAAATACCAAAACTATAAAAGGTTCAATAAAATAAACTTGATTTATGGCACACAAACAGACAAATATAGAATATACTATTTACCAATATATTAGCAACATAGGAATGTAGTTCAAACATCAAAGATTTTTCTCCCTTAGCTAGACATATATTCACCACGTTTTGACCTACCTACCAAGACTATAAAATGCACTAATATTTACAAGCATACAACCAAATACATATCATGTTTAAAAATTGAAAAAATAAAAAGCAAAACATCAACTTTTTTCAATTTTGTTTGTTTCTACAGCTTCATTTTATATGACACATGATAAAGATAAACAACTAAGAACATAATGATTCATCATTTTGTGAATATCTATGATGCAAATTAAAAATGTACATAGTGTGCTACTAATCTTCAGAAAGTATTACCATCAGAATTTGTAACATCAAACTTATGGTAAAATTACCAACATTTTGGTAAATCAATCTTTTTGGGTAATTTTTATCCAAATTTAGGTTGTTTGGCCATAATTTTTGAACCAGAAACCTTGGAAAGTCGATCAAAGGCTCAAAAGACTCCGATTATAACCTAGTTTCTAGTACAAACTTGCATGAAACACTTCCTTCTTGCACTTGGGGCCCAGGTCCTGATAACCTTGGCCAAAAACGCCTAAACCTATCCCACTTATGACATCACCCACAAAATACTGGAAACCCAAAACTTAAAATTTTTTTCATTGCAAATTAGAAGACTTGCCGAGTGAACATCTCTCTAGCACAATCGACTAGCAAGTTATGGAGTTGCAAAGTGGCACAAAAATATGGGATTTATAGCTAAATCTACCCAGTGCCAAAGGTGTCAAATTTTTATGCAGATATTTTTCAGCAACAAAATAGTACTTTAAATGTTAAATCTTTAAATGTTAGATAACATTTGCACTTTATTGGGAGCACCTTTGATGAAACAATGTCTGCTTAAATTAAAAACTGAGAACACAGAGATAAAGATAACATGTTTTTATTTTTCAAGTTCTTAACATATTCGTTGCTCAAATATATACATTATGTAACATACTTCATTTTTACTTCAACACTTTCTCTCCTGGCCCCCGCATCTCTATCTACTTGGCATTTATGGTACTTGGTATTTATGAGACAAATACCAGCCTACATATCAATATGCATCTCACATTTATTAGACATCAGCTATAATCTTTTTATCTTGAAATTTCATATGTACAAGTATGAAAACTGTGAAGAAAAATAGCATACTTAGCATTTTAAGCCCTTGTTAAGTTTCAGTGACGATGCATTTTGTAAACCTGGCATAAACATAGTAAACTTTCAAATACTTCCTACCCAATATATGCAGCCCTGTTTTGTAGTAAAACCGCTCAGCACCAAAAGTATTACAAGTGCCTATGTATATCAGGTAACATATTTTACGCATTGTTTGTTTCGTTAGGTGACATCATAGATGCTAAACTTNCTGGGCATTAGATATGTTTTTTTTGTCAAAAAGTGTCCAAAATGAAAATAGCAGGAAATGGTGTGTTCAATAATAATAATAATCAATGCTTTCTTCAATCTGTTTGTTNAACTTGTATTTTAGTTTGTTTTATTAGGTAGCGAGAAACCATCCTAAAGACTTGTTTTTATACAAAAACCTTGGCAGCAAAGATGTTAATATAGTTTACTATCACTCTTGTGCAACACTGCATACAATCTAGACAAAATAATGATCATTCTTAAGGCATGATGCTTGAACTGTTTTTGATCTTACAATTTTGTTTTGGAAATAATTATTTTTAAAGTAACTAAATGGGAAGTGTGAGCTAAGCTTAGACCAGGGTTTCTCAACCTGTGGGCCGCGAAAGAATTTTTGATGGGCCACAGCCTTTGTATTATTGAAATTGAATGAGTTTTGCAAGATGAACTTTTCATCAAAAAACATGGGGTTGCTTCTGAGCTAACACGCTCAGCCTTCACATTGATTGTAGTGCAAGTTGTGTTATTAAATGATTTTATTTGTTTTTATTTCTGCTTTGTACATGGGCGACAACTGTTGCATTGGAGAAGTTGTACAGTTGGTGAGCCCTCTGTTTGTTTATTAATTGGGCCACNTGCTTGAAAAGGTTGAGAACCCCTGGTTTAGACCATCATGAACCAGGTTAGTTTCACCTCATTGATGAAGCGTCGTGGCAACAGTAACTCTGCTCAGNATAAGAAAAATTGCATATTCAGGTATTTGTTTCATGTGCTTGGCTGGTAAGCTATGGTATGAACCTACCATCTCACAGATTATGACTGAACGCTTCTAAGTCAGAATCCTACTTAGAAGGCAGTGATTTACTCGTGCCCTGCTGGTAACAGGCAGTGATAGCTGTAAGGCCATTGCTAAGGCTGATTTTGCACACAAGGAATTTTACAATACAATCGCATAAAACGAACTAATTAGTGTCTTTCCCAGTGTTGAAATATCTTCTAGAATATTTTTAACAACAATGGTCACCAACTGCACAACAGAAAGGCATTTTTTATAAACTTGAAACATGGAAAAAAATACAGGAATCAATTACGCCACTGTGGGCAAACTATAGTCTTGCAAGCCGCATGTGGCCCACAGACAGAATTTTTAAGACCTGCAAGTTTTCTCAGTATTGATTTAATGTTGTGTGTATATTACAGTCAGGCCATTTTAATTAGAACAAGCCTAACATCTTTTGATAAAAATGTACAATATTAACAGCATTAGACTAGACCATAGACCTCCAAACTTTTTGTCTGAGAGCCACATAAGCTACTATACAACAGTTTGAGGACTGGGCATCTTATATAATGTGATAGTTTCAGGACAAAATCGACATATTTTTCATAAACAAATCCTTTTTACATCACTGACAAAATGTCTTTCCAGTCAGATGAAATGGCTTCACGGACTTACAAAATGGCTTTGCGGGCTGGATTTGGTCCGCGGCCCATAGTTGGAGAACACTGGACCAGACTGTAGACAGCTTCCGGGAATTACTCAGCAAAGATAGATTCCCCAAAGGAAAACATTTTGCACCAAAAATGCACTCAATGTTTAAAGACACATATGTATATGAGAGTATGTAAGCCAGTGTGTTTCAACCTGTTTGCTGCAGTGGAACCTTCCGCAAATGTTTGCATTGCTCATGGAACCATATGCAATGATCCAGTTGTTTATCCTACTTTCTGTAATGAACCAGATGGGTAGAAATGTCGCATCTATGTTTTATCATGAAATCATCACAATTCATGATTTCATTCAGGGATCATTAATCGATGTTAATGATCAAAAATCACATACATTTTACAAGAAATTGAAATTTTTGCTAAATCAGCAATCATTTATGCTAAATTCAGTGAAACCTTGGGCAGCCACTCACAACCCCGGTTGTAAAACACTGATGTAGGCCTGCATCTTCTATGATGAAACAATTCAGATTTGAATAAAGAAATTGATTGGCAGTAAAACACTGGATGATAGTTGCTGACTTGCTAGTTGCTACCACTAACACTGGTATTGATAGAGGAAGGATATTGTCAGAGGAGCCTCAACCACAGGCATGACAGTAATAGAGATTTGTAATGAATTGCTGTTGTCTAATAATTTCAGTGAAGCACTCACGTATCTTGCTTTTTGAGTTTTAAATCTTGTGAATCTGTTGTGTTATACATCACTTTGTTGTAAGTGGCCCTGAAGTTTTCGTGTTTTTGTAACATGGCCTGTAGATCAAAAGTAGTTGGACCATGCTGGATTATGCGTTTGGAAAGATTAGACGCACTTTATATATTAAATATTTTAAGCATGCATTCTGAGAAGAATTGAATCCAAGGATGTAATTAATTATTTTGCAAAAATGAAATGAAAAGTGCATTCCAGGTTATGAACACTGTAAATTTTGTACATATAGTATATCATATATTTTGCATTACTGCAACCTATATTATATTAATGGTCAGAAAAGTCACTAGCCAAAGTAGACTGGCTCAGTGTGGAAAAGATGGAGGCACCAAGGTTGGTGAGTGCTTGTGAGCTTAATGTGCCACTGGATACAGATAATATAAAGATAATATTTATAATAAGCAAAAGGGAGTGTCTCTTTTGCCATCAACGGCAAAAGCTCTACTGGGACTACTTTGCCATTCAAACTGTATCCAGCTTTTTCTACATATAATGTTGATTTTGTGACATTGGCAGCACAATGAACGTAGTCGAACGGTTAGTGTTTATGCCTGCTGTGCGAGTGGTCATCAGTTGGGCTCTCACCATTTGCTTCATATTTGCTCAGAGTAGAGATGACATCATTTGTGGGAGTGCTTTTTATGTACTTTTTTTAAAAGGTTTCAGGTTTAGCTTTAGTTTTTAAGGTTTAGAGAAGGGGTCGGCAGCCTGTGGCTTTGGAGCTGCATGTAACTCTTTTGCGCCTCTGACGTGGCTTTCTCTGGATTTGACAAAACTTGGAATTAAAATTTGCATTTGATTATAATTATTAGAATGAAGTTGAGTACAATTCAGCTTATATCCATATGAAGTCACATGAAAAATAAAACAATATCACAGCTTTTTGGCTGCTCACTGGTCATATTGGCTTGAAAATGAAGCAGAATGGCTCTTTTCTTAAAAAAAGTTGCCGACACTTGGTTTAGGGCAGTGGTTTCCAACCATGGAACAATTCCTCCTTAGGGAAGAATTGCATGAGATTCGGGGAAGAATTTCTACTTCATAGTTTAGTTACCTATTCATTGTAAGCGTTGTACTTCTTTTTTAAGTTCACACTGGCTCTTTCAATTAATTATCACTTTATATTTTCAGTTATTTAGGGGACTATCACACGTTTTCGTTAACAAACTTTAGTGCCATTATTTGACAACAAATAGTTTTTGTTCCACTTTTATTAATCAAGTTATTGTCATTAATAAAGACCATTATTCCAATTGTAATTAATACTAGCCTACAAACCTGAACAGGGTAGGAATGAAAGTTCTATAGCGGAGGAATAAAAAAATCCAAAATTAGCAAAGGGAAGAATGCATCAGAAAAGGTTGGGAACCACTGGTTTAGGGTTTTAGGTCGCATGGCAAAGACCATATGCTAATCCAACTACATTGTCCTTGTCACACGACCAATTCAGCAATCAGGTTCGCCTAATGACAAAATAGCTCTAGCAGTTCTTTTGCCTCTGATGGCAAAATAGACACTGTCAAAGCAAAAAAAAACCTTAGAGTATTCGGAAAAATATGAGGATTGGTAATATAATTTTTGTGTCAACTATTAACTTCAACATCAAGTGCTTGACTCAAACTAGTAAAATGCAATCATTCATTTTTGGGAACAATGAAATCAGAAATTTATCAGCAGAAAGAAAAAACAGAGTACTTATTGCAATTTTAATCACAAAATTATAGTGCTTACATTTCTGTTCAATGACTTAGATCAGTGCGTTTATAGTAAAATAATTGACAGAAGTACTATCTTTAGAAAACAAGAACAGTGAACTAGTTCTTTCAAATACTAATGCATGATATTGACTGACAATGACGCAACACACATTGAGGAAACTTCTTAAATTTTTTGGTTTTAAATATGGCCTGTCTTTGATTTTTAAGTGTGAGATCAGCTGAAACTATAACTTAACAAAGTCAATTTCTCGCTCCAACTTTAGTTGAACGCCTAATCAGAAAATTACGCTAACGAACATTTTGGTGGACTTATTAATGTGCACTGACAACGAACATAAGCCTGAAAGCTGTGAGAGTTGAGTATTTGAAAAGTTACACACAATGAAAAATTTTACAACCTTGCATAAGGTACCCTACTTTAAACATTTTACCTACCATCCATGATTACAACATGGCAGTGGCAACACTGCGTGAAAAGTGCTAAGTCATCATGTCTGTGGATACAAGGTTTTAGCTTAGGGTTTCAGGTTTAGGGTTACAGTTGTAGGGTTAGGGATTTAGGTTCAGGGTTTTAGGATTTTAGGGTTAAGAGTTTATGGTTAAGGTGTCAGGATTAGGGCAATGGGTTTTACGATTAGGGTTTTTACTTTAGATTAGGGTTTTAACGTCAAGGATTTAGGATTAGGGTTATGGTGTTTAGGATTAGGGTTTAGAGTTAGGTAACGGCTGGGATTTAACATCAGCATACAATGACAATTGAATGACTAAGCAGTTCTAACAAGCATTGCTGCCACGTTGTGGGTATACATGGTTGGTGGAGGTAAGTCTACATTATATCAGATGACATTTTCATTGCGCATAATTTCAGAAATACTCACCTTTGACCGGCTTCATGCACATTTTCAGTTTATTGCAAGTGCATCTGCATGGATGGTTACGGTATGAGCCCACCAACATCATCATGCTATCTGACTTGGCGTTCAACTAAAAATTCACCCATTCATCATCTATTTTTAACGTTTTTACACCATTTCTTTAACTTTCATACAATCACTTATTTAAGTTGTTGCTGCTTGAAATGTACTGTAATACATTTACAGTCAGACTGAGACTGTTAGGCCTAAAACCTCAATAAACACCTACCAAAATTTTCATCTTCTGAGGAAGTATCTGACCAATTTCGTGCAGCATTTAGAATATTCTCCATGGCACTCAATTCCATTATGAACTCCTGTGCAGCATAAGTCAGTAAAACCCAACGCAATCTCAGGATGTTGATCCAATTATCACTACTGTAATGAAAAAACGTCTGTGCAGACTCATCCAAACATCCACCAAGATTTAAGATAGGGGCATACCCGTTTCTATGGAGAAAAACGTTTTCAGAGTTTACGCTCACGATTGCACAAATCATGAAAAGGATACGCAACGTGAGAACTGAAAACGTTTGTGTAAACCGTTTAGGCTGATATACTGCACTACCATCCAGAGGTGGGACCGAATCCGGGGTGCCGGAGTCAACTCCGGCGGGATTATGCGTTTTTCTTTCGGACCGGATCCAGACCAGGAGTAAAATATTTGGGAAAAACCGGGCGCGGATCCGGTGTCACTTTTCAATTTCGGCAGTAGCAGGAGTCTGTGTGGTCATTTATTAAGTGTAAATATGGGTAAATTACGGTTAGATCGTTGATTGTAGCCGGAGTCCGAACAGGAGTTGGATTCTAAAATTTGAAAAATTGTCGGACCCGGATTAAAAAATTTTGGAACAGGAGCGGAGTCGTTGTCTGACAAAGTGACTCCGGCCACCTCCACTACAATCAGAGATGATCACGGACTCGGAGTGCCGGAGTGAACTCCGGCCGGAGTTTGGATTTTTAGCCAGAGCCGGAGTCATTATTTCAGGTTCTAGCCGGAGCAGGAGCCGAAGCCGGAGTCTACATTAAAGTCTGTGCAGGATCCAATCAAAATTTTTAAGAGACCTATCAAAATTTCTGTAATGATGCTTGTCTTCAAATAGAATAGAATTAGTTGGATTGAGACGTGTTTTCTGACCAGCGTCGTCATCTATCACAAAAGTGTGACACTGAGTGTGAGTGCCGAGCATTTCCACACCTATGATGGTTTCAGAGTTTAGTGCCGAGGCAAAATACAGTGTGTAAGTGACAATGCTACGCATTTCGGAAATTTAGGAATCCATGCCGTATTTACGGTAATGTGGAGCTAATGATGAATGTGAGCAAAAGCACAAGACACATGACAAAAAACAATGGTCAACAAAACAGACTACAAGGAAGTAACAGTGTGCTGAAACAACCTAATGCCCTAGAGACAGAATGTACATAGTAGGCTGCAGTAGACTATTTATTCACACTGCGCAGATTTCTAGTCTAATCACCGTTTGCTCAGTCCAACCTCTGTTCACATTTTACATTTTGAAGCCATACTGAACAAACTTGGATGTTTGCGCTGACATGTGCAGCTTTAATTGAAAATAATAACATTTGTTTTTTACAGCTCTATTGGCAAAAGATATATTTAAAAAGGATTGTAGTCAAGTCGTGCTAAATGTTCATCCTACTAATTTTTTTTTAGGATTTACTTGCACATTCATTTCAACGGCTTAGTTTGGCACTGTCAGTCATAGTTCAGAGTTTTGTCTGAGCACATGGTAAAAGGACAATTCAATATTTGTGAACAAATGGTCAGCTCCTGACCTTCAGCACTCGTCTTTTGTGAAAATTGAATATTAGCGCTTAATTCAAATGAAATACCGTCTGTGCACACTGCACAAGTAGCAAAAACTAGCACGCATTGATGTTATTTAATGGAAATCGATTACGCCATACGGCATCTCCAGTCCAAGTTAATTAAAAGTAAAAACGAGTGGAAGCATGCAAAGCAGTGACCATTTCGAAACAAAGACAAAGGTTGCGTGAAAAACATATTGAGCTAACGTTGACAGTGCAGTAATAAGCATTTAGAGTAAGCACAAACTAGTAGCAAAAGACACTAGGTGTGATAAGACAAGACCAACTAGTAACAATAACTTAAAACACAAAGCGGGAGGAAAGAGCAATAAATGAAAGAAGAAAAATACGTGCGCCAAAATAAAAGTGATGATAAGAGCAACGTCTAAACAAGGGCGAGCCAATCATTTAATGCGAGGCAAAATAAATCTGTGCTTGCTAATGCTAGGGCTGATTTTGTTGAGCAACTCATCTTCACAAATACCAATGTGATCATAGCCAGGTTGTTCTACAAACGTGACTGTAAAACATTCACTAATTTCAGGCATTTTTTCAATATTATGTTCGTGCACTACATGTTGTAGTAAAAACACCTGCTCTTGGTCATCAGACAAAATGGCAGTGTTCCACGAAGAGCGGTGGGAATGCTAACGTTTCGAAAATTTATTTCAGGTTTGGCCAACATACTGTGGCAGTTCCCTTCTAAAGAAGGACAGCACACGTTTAGGACAACTCCGCGAGAGCACTGGTGAATTTGGCCGGAGTGCCGAAGTTAACAATTAAGAAACTTACACCCGCCCGTTTTCGTTCGACTTCACACTCAGTTTTGTTATCAGACGAAAGTATATTCACTCATGGTTTTATTAATACAACGTTAAGCACTGCGGCATTTATCTTTTAATACAAAAACAAGAGTTTACTATAGCATGGTGTATTGATATACACATANAGATTTATTACAAGTAACAGGGGTTAGCGCAAGGTTTATTCCTTTATGGAGGAGAGAGAAGCCCAGATTGTCAGGGGAATCATAGTCACTAAACCGTAAGTCTCTTTTACATCGGGTAGTCCACTGGTATGCCCACTCGGACTAAATCAGCTTGGTATGCCCACTGCTGGATGTTCTGACTAAGCCAGTTTGGGATATGCCCACTACTGGTTTAGGTGTTAAGCTTGGGATATGCCCAC
>JGI24158J21664_10001182_pt1 | contig 28445 bp, 16 predicted proteins | sample Ectturendosymbi3_FD_21664 | JGI IMG/M metagenome (IMG submission 21664) | reverse complement strand
CATCCTGAAAGTGGCTTCTACACAGGATTTGACACCTGATATCGATACACTAGTGAAAGCTAAAAGGTACCAAGTTTCAGGCATGGTCTAAATCGCTAACAGATTTAATGTGAACTGCTTCTTTGCGCCCTGAAATATAGTTCTGCAGCAGTGGGTGTTTCCTAAGGAAATATTTCAAGACAATGAACGCTTGAACAGTGAGTGAATGCAATGTTAGTCAGCAGTTTCATTACAAACGTTTAATGGAACCAGGGATATCTGGAAACTCCAGGGATATCTAGGAGTTTCTAGATATCCCTGGACGGAACCATACTGTTTGTACATTGTCACAAGCTGTAAAACACGTTTTCTGGACACAACAAAATTTTGGAGAGAACAAAATAAATTTTGGGGCAGTGCTCCCGAATGCCCACCGTGGCTATGTTACCTGCCTACGTGTAGAGAGTTTGACACCCAGGGTTACGGGGTCTGATGTTCTTTTGTCCTTTCCTTTTACATAACAGTAGCATTTATTTCAGTAAGCCACATGCGTGACTGCCAGTGTAAATAAACAGCACTTCAAAATTTACTGACCAAATCTTTTGTGATCAATGCCTTGCTGCCATGGAAGTTTTCACTAAAAGGTAAAAATGGGAGAAAATTATAGTTAGACATTTAACTGCTGAATCCTACGTTACCCTGATCAAAACTCTCATAAGCTTCGTCAAAATGCAGCAGGTTGCAGCAGGTGCTTTCAGCATAAGCGTCAATAAATACGTAGGATCCCAGGAAAGATTGGTGAGGCAAGTTCGTCCGGCCACACCCAAGGTAAATCGGCGCGGAGGTCGTCCAAGGACCCAGGTGGAGTGATTACATCTCAGGCCTTGTTTGGCCCCGTCTTGGTGTGAAACCAGCAGAACTATCTGAGATTGCTGTTGACTATGAGGTATTTCGAGTCCTGGGGTTGTTGCCCTCGCGACTCTCCACAGACGAAAAGCGGGTATAAAAATGAATGAATGAACATGTAGTAAGGTTTACGAACTATTGCTATTATACAGTCCAGTGAATTTCAGCCAGGCTGAAATATAATGTCAATCGCTACTATCTCTTTGCAGTTTTAGACCAAAAGAGTCTCAAGGCTTAAGTTAAGTGTTGCGAAGAGCATTTTCTGATAAATTTCTAACGGCAAATTACTTTCAAATATATTTTGATTACGTACCCTACATCGGGGGTAGTAAACGATTACTTTGACGCTTGGGGGAGGGCTTGAAGTATGTGAGCCAAGCAGCCTGTAAGTAGAAAATTTGGTGAACTTGACTGCTGTTCACCGAGATTAGACCCCAACGTGCGTGTGATGCAACAAAACAGGCCAAGCAGTTATTTTTACTTCAGAGCATCTTGCTTCGTCATGACGACAATGTCTTCATTAGGTGAATATTTCTTCACGGATTTGGACTCTTTACTTTGTGACTTGACGTGGAGCTTGTTTGAAAAAAGCAACCACTGGATGCTCGCTTCAGACTGGGACGGGTTTGAGGAAGTCTGTGTTTAGACGAAAACATCAGTGCTGTTATCTGTCGAAATATTGTCTCACCGACATTTAGAAAAGAGTCGTCTTAAACTGCCCTCAGGGTCCTCGTGAGGAAGTCGAGGCGTGTCATGTTGACACCGGAGCGGTTGTCGGGTCGACTGAAGTTTGAATCGTGTTTAAACGGAGTAAAAAATATCAAGAACTTGCGTAGTCATGGAAAAAAAGAGAACTTTCATCTGGCAGATTTACCTTTTTGCCATTTTGTTGCAAATTTTTCGAAAAAAAAACGTTAACAAACCTCCCAGCGGAGGAGTGCTTCACACAACAGCGGGGCAGACGACTTGTGAGCAGAAGAGCTGTCGTGAATGCACGCTGCCGCTACGAAACAGTGCATTGCATTCAGAGATGTTTGTTTCGTAACAGTGGTAGCGCAATCGAGGGGATAAATCGCTTTTTTCGTGGCTAAATATTTTGACCGTCGCGTTTTTCGCTGTTCCAATTTAGTGCCGTGGACGACAAGCAGACAGCCGAGTATCAGGTTGCCTCGCGCTACAGCCTTGGGCGAGTCCGCTTCATTTCAGCGAACACCATTCCGGAGAGGATAAGGGCGTTTGTGACGTTACAAAAGTGCTTTATTCGAAGTGAAGTCGCAGTTGCGCAGGAGCGTGCAATGCTTGTCAGATAACATGTAAAAGTTTTGACACCTGGACCTGTATTTTGGAATCTGAATTGTTGCGTTTAATTACAACTGCTTTCAAATATGGCGGCATACCCAGCAATGTGGGGGCAGTACATGTACGGTAAGTGCTTTTTATCATGAATTTTGCTTTGGAAAGCAAAGTGCAGACAGCGTTTGTTAGTTGAACAAAATTAACCAGGACTCACCTTAACAAAGTTTTTGAAATAATGTGAAAATGAATCTAATCTAACAAGTCATTTGCAAACTGATGCAAAACAGCGTGGCGCCGGAAAACGTCTCGATATGCACAAGTTAATTTTTTAAGTCGCAATTGCTGCTTCCCCCTGTTCAAGAAAGTTTAGTTCATTGTTAGAAGGGGATTCATCTGGATACAACGTTTGGTTAAAAGAGAAAAAGGAAAGCGCATTCCATACAGTACAACCTAAACACCGAAGGGACTTTGCGTTACATAATATCAGGAATAAAGTGTGAAATCCAAGTCAACCGCTGTTTGATATCGTCTCCTGAATGATGCTCAAAGAAGCCTAACGTCCGCGTACACAGGTTCCTCCAAATTCACAAAATTAATCATCATTTTGCTTTTTGTAAATATGTAATGTTAGGCATCCTATTGACCGGGTGGAGTGTGCTCTTTAAAATGCTGAAACTTTTGCGTCAAGTAATTTCCCTTTTTTCAAAACTTTTTTCAAGTCTGGAGAACATTGCAGTAATATTTTTTTTTTAAGTGAAACGTTATTCACTTTTGATATCTTTCCTTGCAGTGTGACACAACGTTAATATTACCAGATTAAGTATTTCAAAAGAACCACAGGTTAACTAAAACTCTAAACATCACCAAAGTACTTCAAAAAGATTTAAAAATGCGTACTTTTTTCATTTTACCGTTTCGTCTACAATTCAAACATAACATTTTTGCTGTTCTCTGTTTCTAATCTCTATAAGTTCACGTGACGATTATTGAAATCTTCACGGTAAAGTTGCTATAGTTTATATTTCTTTCCCGTTTACAGCATCACATGCTGATGGTAACTTAACGTTGAGGCAAAGAAGTTGGAAAAATTTCGTTGTGTCTTTTCAAATGTAAAATCATCGGGAACTGCAAAATTACAGAAACTGTGAATACTTTTCCCCCACATGTCGATTATAAGCGCAGATGATGCTACAAATATTGCTCATAATCCAGTAAACAAGGAATTATTGAAATCCGAGTACAACTGACTTCGAAACGCGTTGCACCTGTTATCAGAAACTGTTTTTTGGCGCATTAAACACAGGGATTTTTTCGGCATTTGTTGTCCACTTCTTGTTTCGACAACTGTTCCCCTGAAATGTATGAAAGGAAAATCCTTAAAAAGTAAAACAATTACGATTATCATGAAGTTAAAGAAATCTAAACATTTTGACTAAACGGCAAGGGTTTTCAAATATATTTTCGAAGATTTTAAGGATAAACTAAGCAACCGACAAGCGGGATCTTTCTTCGCTTCTGTTTATAAACATCTCCACGTGGCGTGAAATTGCACCTCCGCCATTTTTTCAAGGCCTAATTCGAGCGATTAATTCGTGGATAGCTTTTCTTCCGGTTTTTGTCGACGATTGATGGAGCTCGTTTGTCACTGTGACGTCTCCGCAGCCATTGTCTTTGTTTGTCGCGTAACAACTGGAGACGAAAATCTGTCAGCAGGATTTACTGAAGTTTCGAATTTCAGCTCCCCTTTTAATCGTCACGCATTCGAGATTTCGCACAAACTGACTAATCGCTGCATGATGGCCGGGTTGTACGGAAAGTAATTGTTGAATTGCTTTAAAGAAAAAACTGTTTCTAACAATTTTTCGCAGTCCAGACACGGAGCATGGGCAAAGCAGAGGCAACTGCATAGCAAAATGTCTTACTTCCCATAATTTTTTGGCAGATGTCGGCTCTTTCGTAAGTCACTCATTCGCATCGCTTGAACGTCTGAAATGTATGAAATCCTGTTCACTTGCATATGCTCCATGATAGAAATGTATATATTACATTTATTTCAATTCACTATTCGTATTACGGCTGCTTGGCCAAATTCTTGCCAAACAATTAAAACTGCGCAGTTACACCATTAAAGCCTTGCCAAATCGTTGACAAACACGTCACAGACATACATTAATGAAATCGTGTTGAGCGTTTCCTAGACATGTGTTTTTATCGTCAGGAAAGTTCAAGCAATTTCGCGTCAAGAGATGATTTTTGCGTCAGCACACGACTTCATTACGACCGACAAATTTTGAAACGTTTTGTGATGCAGCAATCATCTTTGTGACGCAGACACAGAGACTTTGAGAATCGAAGCGACGAAGGTTTTGCTGACCTTTAGAAATTCCGTAACCGGCAATTCAAGGATTGGCAACTCTATGCTGATCGTGGATCTGAAAGCAAATCTCCGCACTTCCGATTTTTTTACGCGCTTCCAAGAAACAAAGCAGTCTATGAGGCCACGGAGCAAAACTATCGGGCAGCGTTATGACCACCCTTTGGTCTCCAATATCGGCAGGAACATTTGGGAGTACTTAACATGAAGTAAACTGTAGATTTTCTCTTTCCTCTCACCAGCTTTTTAAAACTTTCTCTGTGACCCTACCTGAACAACGCCTACTAGATAAAAATACCAAAGTCTGCGCATGTGTGTTCAACAAGTGATGCAATAAGTTTCCATTAGTCTTTATTGCGAGGCGCACATCTCGTTCAGGCCGATAAACAAAGTGCATTGATTCCAACTGGTGGGACGAAGGCTTATGGACAGTTACCGTTGCTGCAAGGCAGGGTCTTCAAATTTTTTTGTCAGAGGGCCACATAAACTATCACATACAGCAGTTTGAGGGCCAGACGTCTAACTTAATGTGATTGTTTGGGGATATGTTACATTCTAACAAGCCAACAAATGTTTCGTAAATATATCATTTTGTCATTATTGACAAAAAGGGCTTCGCGGGCCGGATTTGGCCCGCAGACCGTAGTTTGGATACCCCTGCTACAAGCAAAACGTTGTTGTATTCTCCTCAACACTTCATGAACCAAATAAAGAAGCAAACTTCTTTCAAATCTTTATCGCCTCAGGTTTTGATTGACGTCAGCTGAAGCCTTCAAATTTTGCCAGTCATAAAATTCGCACAAGAGATTAAAGTAAAATGAAATTTGAGTTGAAGAAAAAATGTAACGAACGTTTTCTTAAATTACTTAAATTTCTGAGTGATGTTTGACCAAGTTTCGTACAAAAAAGTGACATCAAGCTTTCGAACTAATTCTGACTCCGTAGATTTGGTCATTTTTTCGGAGATTTATTGTTAAACTAAGAAAAAACTATTGTTCTCGACGCGCAACCTCCTCACGCATCGACGCGGGTTACTTACGATTGTTTACAATTGCTTCAAAACCGGGTAATTGCTTTCAGCCGCAATTATGACGTATTACGCAATTATTGTGTCGTAATCCGATCAAGCAGGTGCAACGATGTTGGAATAAGAAGCAGCGACACGCGACCGAAGAAACTTCATCGCGCGCGATATCGGGCGTTTTGTCGTCACCATTAACAATCCGCTCAGCAAATGATGCGTGAAAATGTCAATGGCGAGAGAATTCTTGCAATAACGCGTCCTTCGCTGGCATAGCAGCCTTGCGAACCCCTTTCCACGCGGCAGCCGATAACGATTTTTTGGCTACTATTTCCGATCTTTCGAAGCTTTCACAGAAACAAAGCAGACGTCTTAACAAACGTAGCGAAAGTTTATCTGCAAAAACTCCGGCAAGGTCATTTATTTGACCCTCGGCAAAATTGGCGTCGAGTTCCCAGGGGCTCGGGTTGCGCGAACGGTTGACTCTCAAAACTTACGCTTCGAGTAAATTTGGGGCGAAAGGTGCCAGTTTTCGGCGATCGACGTGTGGTAATTGCTTTTTTCCGCGTTAAGCCGAGAAACTTCTGGGAAACTGTTTCTAGATGTTTGGTTTGATTTTGGCTTGAAACGCCTAAGTATTTTGCAAACGAGCCGGCCTTGACAGCTTAGCGCAGCTTTGTTGAGCTTTGGTTGGATGCGTGGGTAGGATCGAAACAAATTAATCGACCAAAGTCGCTGAGAGCAAGACATTTCTTAGGTTCGCACCTTCTCTCAGTTGCTTCATCCTCCAAACTAAAATCGTTTGTTTGCAGCTGTTCATGTGATTAACGACATTTTTTGCATTTTTAAGGAATTTTTTTGCATTTGTAATAAATGAACCCGGTGTTTTTGAGCGGATTGACAGCGCGCTGTCATCTCGTCGCCCCACACACTGTGACGCATGCGAAGGCCATTTCCCGTGAAATTGTTTTGAAACCTCCATGAAGTTTAGACACGCTTCAGTGACTAGGTAATGTTATATCAAATGCCGCAACACTTTCGCCGCTGCGCTTTTAACGATCTTATTTTGGGGAGTGGCATTTGCCACACTGGCAGCGAAAGCACGGCCGAAATGACGCCAGTGGGGTTTAAAGCTGGCCCCGGCCTTTCCATCCCGATTGGTGACACCTCGATCCCGCACTGAGTTAGCCGTGTCCGAATGTTGACAGAATGATTCACTCGGTGCGATTTCGCGAAGTTCCAGCGGATGACAAAAAGCGCAACCGTTCCACAAGTGTTCTTGACGCGCGAAACGTAAGCAGTCTTTCGCGTCACGCATGAGCGGCGGTGCGTGTAACTATTTCTCTGTGGGGACTTGCTTTCGATGCATTGTTACCTCACAAGCAGAGCGCTGTGGTTTAACGCAAGGTAGGAAGCGTTGGCGTATTCTGTTTTGCATCGATTCTGTGCAAGCTTTGGCGAAGCAAAGAATGCAGTTTGAGAGGAATACTTTTGCATTGAAAGTATAGGAAGCACTGCGTAGAATTCATGGAAACGTTAGCTAGCTTTTTCCCTGCAAACTTTGGTGAGTGTCGGACGTTACAGGATCAGGATTGGGAGAAACGAAACGAAACCATTCAACAAAATGTGTATTTTCAGGTGCTGGCGGTGGCTATGGGTATGGTGGTCACGCTTCACTAAGTGGAGGACACAACATGAATCCGTCTCCACAGGTTTGTTCATTACTACGTCGAGCGAACAGAGTGTGAGGTTTTTGATTAAAACGCAAAAGCTTTTTTATCGCTGTTGGTGCAAGAGCTGAAGCGAAACCTTTTGATACTTTTGCAAGTTCTGTCAAAACCTGTTTGCTATTTTTACTCAGTCCTGGAGTCAATCCTAGTTGAAATGTCAAAAGAATATAGTTTTCTATTCACCTCCAATTACATTTGTAAGATATTTACCGGCTTTACGCAGATCTATATTATAAGGAGTTGGGCCTGTTGAACAGCAAAAGTAGGTATCCCAAACAACAGCTATTTGTGAAGAGTTTGTCTGCTGAATAGATTTCACAACACAATAAAAGATCGTTCACAACTAAATTAGTTCGACTAAATGTTTTGTCTAAAATAGCGATTTTTACTGTTCACCTGTATTTTGAACTATCCAGAATTTCTTTTTAAAAGTTGATCCTTCGTGCAAGTCATTTGAACGATTGTGTGTAATCGTTTCAACGCTTGAATTACTGGCCTCGCCGCAGCAAAGCTTCGCGTTTGTCGCGGCAGACAAAACTGGCTCGGTCCTTTCCAAGACCTGCTGAATGTTGGGTTGCCAGGTAGAAATCGAGGCCCACTGGCTCAACCCTGAGGCCAGCTGCTCGTGTGATAAGTTCCCACGCGCGTCGGTGACCGGAAGTCCAGCATCCTGTTGCATTCCCGCGCAACTGCGCCGGGTGTCTCGCGTCTCAGCAATCCGGACAACACACGGCGTTTTGTCGCCACAGCAGTTTGCTTCAAGAATGTTATTCTGTGGCCGTCCCGGTTCTGCGTGCGGCCCGAAGTACTCTGAGTAATTCGCAATTCCCATGGTACTTAGTCAGAGCAGTAGGCTATTTGCTTTTTTGCTAGGCTATTTGCGTGGCGCACTTTCCTTTAGCCGAGTTATCAAACACTTGCCTCGCTTTGCAGGACGGATACGGAGCTCCGAGCTACGCGCACTATTACGGTGCACAAGGCGGTTACTACGGCAACAGCAGCGCTTCCGCCGTGATCGCCTCACCTATTACGTATCAACTTCAAGAACCCCCACCAGGTATATTGCCCCGTTATTCTCCAGTGCCAAGTGTCCGGGCCCTGCTCAACTTACAACACTTGCTCGTTTCAACTTTCACCCTCCCGTAAAAACAACTTCACCTCAAACCAAGGTCACCTGAAAATATCTCGCAACAACGTTTGCCCTGTGTTACTACGTAGGCACTCTGACAAATGCCGCATCCAATCCGTGACAAAGATGCATTCCTTGAAAAAGATTTGATTGCCAAGTGTGACAAGTGGTCCAGTGTTGTGAACTATTAGTAATTATTTGATGAAAATTAATTCTTAAAACTTTTACTTGACATACTCTAAACTGGGCGTCTTTGAGAGTTTTGTGTCCAGTCCAAACATATTTGCTTTTGGTGAAGGAATCGAATTTGAAACAAGGTTTAACTTCTTTTTGTGTAAACTTCTTCAAAGACATAATTAGAGATGAATAGGTTTTTGCAGAAAAATGGTGATCGTTTATCATGGATGTTTTTCAAACCAAACATCTGAAAAGTTTGTTGAATAAAGTACATTTAGATTGGAATGCTACACGTTCATCTATTCCCACTTTAAAAATGAGATGCTTTGATGTCTAACGCAATTTACAATTTTATCGATGGTTTGGGGAATTTCTACGGGCACGCTAAGCTACGGATGCTGCTTCCAGCTTTTACTACGTCGAGCTAAAAAATGTAAAAATAGTATGTAAGTTTCTTTTTTGATAATATGAAGATTTCTCCATATTGCTGCTCACAAACCAAGACTGATACTTGCTTTTCCAAAAACCTACAATCGAAATGTCTGCTTGGGACCTTGGGACGTTTATGGCGGAGTTTGCTGCATTTCTCATGTTGTGGGACACTTTGTTTGCAGTTGCCCAGACCTCAGGTGTTCTGGAGATTTCATGACGTTAGCCGTGGTCTCCCACATCTTATTTCTTGTTAACTGCTTCAGTCTGCGACTGGGGGGGAGCCCATATTTTCGCGCATCGTTTCGCATCTGCTCCATTGGAAGAACACGTTTTAGTGCAGTACTTGAAGAGCGCTCTTACCACCGAGAAGTGTAGAAGAGTAAACGTGTCCCCAACGGCTGTAACTGCAAATATCATTAGTTCTCGTTTCGGCCATTTGCAATATTATTATCTTATCACCTTCACCTACGTACTCGATGCTTGTGAGTATATGCAAACAAGGAATCGTTTGTAGTACCGTTGAGACATTAACTTGATCACCGAATTGGAAAAATTCCTATCTAGTTATAGCTGCACCAATCAAGCTTTGTGATGTACGGAACAACTACGACAGGATAAAGTATTTAAACAACTTTTACTCATAGGGTTGAAAATTAACCCAGTCAGGGCCTCTGAAAAAAGTTTTGCCGGTGGCTACGGTGACAGATACCGGGCCCTGCTAGCTTATGGGACCCTCGTCGAAACTTGTATAGCTTGTTTGTATAGAAATCAGAATTTAGATAAAACAAGCACCATTTAGACAGAGATTAATCGTTATACTGGCAACTGGTATACATTAGTACTTTTGTGCTTGATTACAAAAAAGCTTAGCGTTCGTACTTTCATGCTCCTGGGCCCCAGTATCTACCGAGCCCGGGTATGCTGCAGCGCTTGTACCCCCCTCTCGTAGGTCCTGCACACAGTATTAGGAACAAGGCAGTCTTGCAAAGACTCCATGTGGTAGCAGATGAAGAAGCAGTTTCATTATCGTATTTATTCGATTGTTAGCCGGCCTTACTTGTAAGCCGCCTTGATTATAAGCCGCACGAAATGGTGTTAAAATATTAATGTAAGCCGCCCTCGGTTGCAAGCCGCACATGAGCATAAGTACGTAAGCCTCTGAGGTACTTTCGTGTATAGCGCGTTTCGCGTTTAATTGGCAACCCTGGTAAAGATGTTCACACCACTACCACTGCCTTCTGTTCATCATAATCCCTCCTATGATGAACTGTGCACCTGTGCACGTGATGCTGAAGAGTAGAAAGAGTTTGGTCAACAAAACGTAGCCAAGGAAAGACTGGGAGTTATCGAGACCTTTCGATAAGCTAAAGAAAAAAAATGTAAGCCGCCCTTGATTGTAAGCCGTACGAAATGATGAAAAAGACATTATAAGCCGCGGCTTACAATCGAATAAATACGGTAATTGATATTTACGCTGGAAAAAATGCTCGTAGTCGATTTGAACTGTGAGAGCGCGTTCAGAATCCATTTTTCAAGAGCACTGGGTTTCTGATGCCGCTCCTTCGCAGCAACCAGCTGCTATTTACTTGTTCACTAACTAGATCAGGGGTTCCCAACCTTGGGTGAAAGTACCCCGAGGGGTACATTTGCCTATGTGACGGGTTACATTTAAGGTTAGCAATAGAAGGAAAAAATACATGTATATATTATTTATTTCCAAAGATTTATACATATATCAGTGAATATTATGTATTTTCAAAAACCATTATATGCTTTGGTCATGATAAAATATTTGGGAAAAAGTCGATCTACGCCAAAGAAAGAAATGTTAACGATACATGCTCATCTGCTGGAATGCGGAAGAGCTACATGTTCAGAGAAAGGAAAGAACCCCTGGACAAGACGATCACGCTTGAGGAGACGTTTTGTGCATCGTAGTCAACAAAGTTATTGTTCAGCAGAGCAAGCTGGAGAAACCTTGAAATATTCCGTTGATGACCTTGATCGGAGGAAAAGCAGCGGAAAGTCCAAAGGTCGAGGGAACCGGAAAAATACTTCGCCAGGACCGGACTCACAGTTAGAGGTGCTTTGTAATTTCTTAACGCCTTTTCTCATTGAAGTTGTTTCTTTAGCCACTTGCGTCAACCTACTACAGTAAATATTCGTCCTTCACTCCTTTGCATTCAAGCTTTTTTCATCGGTATCAAAGTGCAGGGTTTTTATTATAGAATAGTGACTACAGAACCACAAAAATGCGTTTTTTTATCAAATATGATGCTAAGAGCTTGCAACATTATATTACTGCAAGAATACGTATGGCCTAACTTAGCATGGTTGTTTTTCGACGTATGGGCACAAACCTTTCCGTAAAAATCGACAATTCTGAAACGTCGCGTGTTTTTTTCCAAACATTCTGTTATTGTTTTTCGTAAAAACAATAAACAAGGCGATATCTTTGCTTGATAGCACAGCAAGACGACTTTTATTTCATCTTTCCAGGAGTACAATGAACTCCAAATAGAACAATGAGCAGAGTAACGTGAATATTGAATCCCATACGACATAGGGACAGAATGTGTGTTGATCGGAAACGTTAAAACTGGTTGCAGAGTCATACGAAATGGTTTTTAAGGTTGTCAACTGTTCTGCAAAATTTAGCTTCTCACCAACAAATCAGTGATCAAGATTGATCAACTGAATTTCGGCCGAACAGTCGTAGAATAATTTATTGCCCTGGTTTAATTGAACTGTTCAGTCGGAGGTACTTAAAAAAATATTTTTTTATGTTACAAGTTGTCGTAGCGATGTTTGAAAAGAAAAAAAAAATTTATTGACGGCCAAAAACATGAATTTTTTACGAACTAGTTAGACCGAACAACACGCTGCAGAGTTTTTTCAGTTTCTAACCGGATGAATCGATAAAAGTCCCTCGCTCACGAACACAATAGAAGTTATTTTTGGCGACTGCACCGCAGTGCGCGTGTTGCAAAGGGCAGCAAAACTGACTTCCTTTTCGACGTTTCCAATCACTTCTTGATTTCAGTACAAACTGTCTCGATCACCCTGGTGATGTGATGAAAATCCGCTAAAGCTCTACTGAAATGAAACCTAATCCATATTTTCCGGTGATTGCAGCTCATATAGAAGAAGATGAAATTGATGCCCTGTCTATTGTTTAGCTTCAATTGTCGTTGGTTTCTTGTATTTGGATTTTGCGAAGCAGTTAGGTTTCTGATCGCTGCTCTTGCCCATCTGCGTTTAGTTTGCAATAGCTTTACTGTGACTTTTTGATTCTATCTTGTGTGTCTGGACTGGAACACAGGTACGTGTCTGTATGACGATGATGTTCCAGTCATCCACACCAGCTTGTCTGAAGCTCACATGCCTACGTTATGTGACTTGTGAGCAGGTGTGTGGTGGGACAGGAACGCGTGGGAACACGTTCCAACACTTGTTTCATGTTTTTGTTTGTAGTGTAAAGAAAGTGAATACTTCATTAAATACTGATTTAAAAATTGAGGTTAAAGTGCTGTTTAAAATGGCTAGTTTCTTTTGGTGCGTTCCCACACTTCTTTTAACACTACACCCCTGGTTGTGAGAATTATTATGCGGCCAGCGATAACTTAGTAGACTGAATAAAAGTAACCAGGAAAGGGAGACGTTGTTTTGCGACAGGATCTTGCATCTTATTTTCCCCTGTGCTGAAAGCGCCTCGCTTACGTCATTGTTTCATTGTTTTTTTCAAACGAAAGCGCTTCTTGTTGAAGATCAGGAACGTGCTGTGGCACCAGCAAACGTAACCCCCTTTTTGATATAAGGGCAACCGGGGTACAACAGAAAAGTACCTGAAATGCAGCAGGTCAGCAGATTCAAACCTGCAAATATACTTGTGCTTTGTCTTGCAACCATGGTCCAACTCACTGCTTCAATCACTCACGCTTCCAACTTCCCTCAGCTGACCCTCCATCGTTTTCAGTCCCATCGACATTTGCCGCTGAAAGTGCGGTCGCTGTTCCGTAAAAACCACGCGATCCCTTTGAAAAACGAATGCGAGCTCTGATTATATGAAATATTGCGTTGATGGTCATCGTCAACAGTAGTTCGCTATAGCGATGATTGTCATCCGGGGAACGCGGCACTCGGAGCTGCCGGAAAATTTGTAGGAAACCTGCGAAAGACAAACCGTCGTTTTCGTTGCTAACAATGCATCGGTTTAATGCACGCAAAATGTTGGTTAAATTACGTTGAAGCAATCTCAAGGATCAAACTAAATTGCTGTTGGAGCAGAGGTGCTGCTGCACGGAGTGATAGAAATCCACTGCGGCGCGAAAACGTCGGTAAATAGAGAAGTTGCAGGAAAACGAATTTCAGTAGTCTTGGTTGTATGGATGAGAAGCTTTGGTGCAAATGCGCTGCTTTAACTACAAACATTGCTGTCAGATGTGCTGCTTGATTGTGTGCATAGGTTGCCGATGAATGAAGTCCAGGTATTGCGGCAGTGCTTCCCAAACTTTTTCTGGTCACGTACCACTTGGAAGTCCCGTACTGTCACCACGTACCGCCTTGTTCCAGGAAAACTCAATCTACCATTTATCATTCGATCAAAAGTTTGGAAAACTAAACTTAACACAAAAGCGACATGAACAAAGTGGCTGTGAAATTGTAATGGCCATTTTCAAAAACCAACAAGGAAAGCACACAAAAATTCAGGAACTTATTAACAGAACCCAACGAGTAAAAACTATACAGCTGTGAATATATTTTTTTTGTTAAGGAAAACAGACAGTAGACCTATTTGCGTTCCACCTTTTCAAGGCCTTCTCGTACCACTAAGGGTACGTGTAACACTGTTTGGTAACCGCTGTAACCTACGGGAAGGTTGTGACAGTTGTGAAAGAATTTCTATTTTGGTTTTGTGAAATTCCGTTTCTTTTTAAAGACGAACGTTGCAAAAATAAGTGTAAATTGTAAAAACTGCGAAAGGTTTATTTTTGAAGCAACGTGACGTCATCTTGGCCGGAGCACCAATTGCGTCACGGTCTGACTCTTCCGAAACCAGTTTACGTGGATTTTATTAAGAAATGCTGACGACGATACAAATCTGATTTCGTCGTTTCAGCTGCGGCAACCGCTCTGCACGAACCTTGTATCGATTTTTGGTTGAAACACCATTCCCACAGGACGGGGTAATGCTTTTCCGAGAACTCAAAATAATAATAATTGTGCACGTGTTTTAAACAGAACATATTTTTTCGACCTGTAAATTTAACGTCTGGTGAAAAGCATTTCGCCAAACAGGGAAAGCGACAGAATAAACTCTAGATTGCTTTCCAGTTTTTTATTTAATTTTTCAAATTTTATTATACATTGGTTGACAGAAATATTTTAGTGTTTGAAAACCAAAAACGAATTGCGTTCTTCCTATCACTGCCTATCGAAAGCAATCCTTTTACAGCCAAGCATCTTATCATAGTATTGGTCAATTTCACTTACAGACAGATTTTGATAATATTTAGTGCACAACTGCGACACCTTCATCTAGTCCTTCATCCCTGCTATATTTGACATGATGTGAAGCAAGACCCTGTATCTACGAAAAGAAACTGATGATAAATTTTATATAGTCCAAAGAATAGACTAAAATAATGTCGCATTGGGGTGATATGTACAAAGTTATTGCCGGCAGTTCTTGGTGCTGATCAGCAAAGTTCAATACTAATTTCTTGCAGAACAAAATTGTTGAATGTTTGAAGCCACCATGGTTTTGAACAGTGACGCACTCAATCAGCTTTAACGTAGTTTTCAAAAAGTGTTTTGTGAACGGTGTCCTGCGCAAATCAATGGCAGCAAATAGAAATTTCTAACATGCTCCTAACAGACATTTGCAAAATGGAGTCACCCTGCTGATGGTTTAGCAACGAATTTTTCTGCGCGGCTAACGTGTCGGTAACAAATCATATCTGACACGCCGTCACAGTGTAGAACAGCTTTCATCTGCGATTTTTTCCAAGTGCAAAAAGTTTAATGATTCGTGATTTGCGGAGGAAACATGACCCCGTTGCTTCAAAGCGTGAACACAGTCGCTAACTTACATTTTATTTGCTGCACTATTATATAGGACTGCAGTAAAATGATTCAATCAGCATGAACAGCAGAGGGCATGCCTGCGGCCCAGGCGTCAGACCGTGAGTATGAAGTGGTATGCGCTAGAATGGGCCTTGCGCAGCTGACTCCCTATTCTCTAATATGCGGACAAAAACCTTTAATAGAAGTTCCTAACCAAACTAGTTGCTAATAAAATGTCCATATTCTGAATTGTGCGCAATTACTGGTCTCTTCCCAGCGTTTGTGTCTCCCTAGTGTTTTGCAATTGCAGACCTCGTGAATTTTGCGCATTTCATGGAAGTCAGAGCCGCAACAAGCTGATATTTTCGGGGGGGGGGAATGATCGAAACTTATTGCATAACATATTTTTGAAAATGGCGGGAGGGGCAAATTGCCTTATCGCCCTCCCACTTGGTTGGTTGCGGGCTTGATAGAAGTAGAACTATCAGAGATTGCTGTTGACCGTGAGGTATTTCAAATCTTATTAGGGCTGCTGCTCCGCGGCCATCCCCAGAGGAAAAGCGGGCATGAAATCAAATGAATAAATGGGGCCCTCACGAAGTCAGCAAATAGTTGAAATTTTTTCAATCACTTCCATGAAGAAAGTCCGGCGAGGGTTCAGCGCTTTTTTCTCTGCTTTCGTTTGCCTTTTGTGAAACAAGTCTGCAACATGAAAAATACAAGAATGACTTATCCCATGTTGCATATGTGCTCTTGGCGAAAGTACATGGCGTTTGATGGCTCCGTTCTCTCTTGTGACTCAACGGTTATTATCATTCGCCAGGGATGTTTTCACTGTGGTCCGCGGTGTATCGGTGTCATGAGAGGACTCGACAGCGCAGCAGAATCTATTCAAATAGAAGTGGCTTAACAGTAGTTATGGATAAGGTTGCTGCAGCAACGCGTACAACAGTTCAGTTCCAGATCACTGCGCCGCTGCCAAAAAGATGCTCTTCTGAGTTTGTTTGAATCCCAAACATTCCACTCGATATCGGCGACGACAAGTCAGAAGGCAAGGCGCAATCCCCTCCCCCCTCGTAGCCTTTGACCCTTTTCTTCACCTCCCCGTTGTCCCGACTGTTACTTTTGCGTCCTTGTCCTGGGCCGGCTGCAACAGGAAGGCGCCGTTTTGGGCTTTTTTCTGTTGTTATTTTCATTTCATTGCATCTGACGGATGCTGCTGGAAACGTCTTTGAAGAATTTAACAAAATTCCTACCTTTTTCACTTTATGCTACTTCAGAAGCAAAATGCACAACAAGATGAATGTTTTCCAATTTATAAACTTTAGGATTTTGTTAATGCTTTGCTTGTTTTGCTGCAGAAGTCAAAATTGTATATGTATCTTTTTCAGCGAGTCTTCGTTTGGGACCTTGACGAAACAATCATCATTTTCCATTCTTTGTTGACGTCATCGTACGCTCAGCGATACGGCAAGGTGAGTGTGTTGTTGATGCCGCTAAAAAAATTTCTGAGCACTTCACTTTCAGTCGAGCGTGACCACGTGAGGCGCACCAGGTCGTTCCCATGAAACCTTGAATCACGTGACCGTTAATTTCCTGTCTGTGACTTAACAAACGGCTCGCTTGTTAAATCACACACCCCATTATCGCTGTCTGCTTGTGTCTTTAGTTGTCGAGCTTTGCTTTTTCTAATTTATGCTGAATGATGTAATCGTTTATTGTGTTTAAATAGCAATGCACGGTTTACATTATATCCTCCCTTTCACTACTTGCAAATAGTTCAAGATTGTCACAAAGATCAACGATTACATATTTTCGCAGGTAGTGTTTTGTTAAGCAAACCCTGAATAAAAGGTTTTGACACCTTGCCTAATTTCTTTCCCTACAAAACTCATTGCAGTCAAGGTCCTTGCCGAGCAGTTTTACCACTTAACACTAACAGTGATCCTACCGGTTGATAACAGCCCTCAGACTGATCAGTCGTTTTCACACAACATTTTTCAATATAATTAGGATTTTACATGACTTTACAACTTGTTTTTTTCTATTTTTTCAATCTTTTCAAGACCCGTAAAATTGTGACTTATTCGCAATGTGACTTTCTAGGGCAAGTTGCTTTGGAACGAAAAGGAAAATGGCTGCTTGTGCATCGTAGAAACTAAAACAATCAACCCGGGCGTGCTGACAGACAGTAGGCCACTTCTATCAAAGAAAGATCTGAAAATTGCCCCCTATTTTATTTCCTTGTTTTTTTAACAGGAACATATTGCTAACCTGACATTCGCTTTTCTTGCTAAATGCACGAACCCCCATTTTTCAAATCGCCTTCAATAATCGAGTGATAAATCTCTTGCGCAGGCCAGGCTGACATTTTGTGCCGCGTGGGTGTGAACTTGCAAACGGTTTTCGCTGACACCTTGTTGAGCTGTCCGCAGTGGTTTGCCCTGTCACCTTCAGCCTATCGGTCTTGATGACAGGGGGCAAACCAAGACACCCCTTAATGTCTGAAGTCCCTCTTTAAACTCTGAACAAGTTAAACAAGGCTGTCTCAAACTCACGCGTCTGGTCATGGGTGAGCGACTCTGTAACCGACGCGCGAAGAACCGTCGATTTCGCTAATTAGTTTCCATTTGTTTTGTCACAGTATCAACCTGTTACGATCTCGAATTGCAAGCCTTACAACAGATAAAATCTTTTTATCACGACGGTTTCCAGACAATTGATTTTTTGTAACTGTTTGCGCATAGCCCCCGATTGCTCTCAGAAAATTCAATGCGTTTCTCCAAATTTGCACAATTTGGTAAAAATTTTCAAATTGTCACCATTTTTATTTGTGTAAGTGTTTTTCCAACAGTTTGAAGGTTTTAATAGCACCATTTTGTAAGAGACGAGACATACCCTCGCTCGTTTAATGTCCAAGTAATACAAATATTGTTCGAAATTGAGATGCAATTTTTTAGGTAAATAAACAACTTTTGAAGGGAAACAGTTAAATCTCCGCAATTTTCGATAACTTCTTGCTTACGAAATCAAAATTCATTTTAACGGTTCAGTTGCGTGATTTGTGCAGGCAGTTTTTTATTTACAGTCGAATGAAAAGTCATTACAGCTTTAGAAAGGCATCGGTGCATGAAAAGCTCTGAGCAGGCATTGCAGCAGCGCGGGCTGGTTGTTACTGGATCGCCATTTCTCTTTAAACTTGCGGTAGATTTTAAAACATTGTTGTATGTCAGTCGAAAGTTCCCGACCCTCACTTTAAGTCTTGAACTTTGTATCTTCGAGAGCTCATTTACTAAATGCTGAACTTATAAATATTTTCCAACTTTAGCACTTCTAACAGGACCGGTTTTGAAACGTCATTTCTCACAAACAGAGTGAAGTTTGAAGTCTTCCGTTTGTAAATTAGTCAACCCCATGACCATGTTTCAAGAATCAAGACCCTGTTCCATGTCGCAGTAATTTATTTATGGCCCGAGTCATTAGCTGAAGTATAAAATTTTAGCATGAAACCTTTTTTACTCAACCATCCACCGTACCTTTAGTTGTGATGCAGCTTCCATCAACAACCACCCGAGCAAGTGTGTGAGCTCAGAAAAATGGCTACTTCTGTGCTGGTCCACTTCAAACATACTCGCCGCTGTATTACTGCATTAAACGAAAATGTGCCACAAGCCGTTGTTGTTTTCAAACTTTTTGTCTGTCTCTAAAGCAATCGAGCAATTTGAATGTGTTCAAATTAAGCATTAAGGAAAATGAACAATAGCATCCAGCAAATGTAAGTGGAGGTTTTGACTGTTCTGGTGGCGAAAGAAGTTAAAACACCACTGCGGTCTATTTAGTTTTAATGCAAAATAAAAGAGTCATTACTTTCGCGTACAAATGTTGGTGAGCGATACGTTCTTACACGTGGGAAACTTACGAAAACTTTGCGAGCCCGGCATAGATGGACTACGCGGTGCAGCTGCTATTTCCCCGTCGCACAAAGCGACAAAGGAAGGGCCGCTTTGCGATGTGTTTTATGATAATGGACCGAGACTCTTCCATTCGTCAAATCTATCTTCCGCGCCTTGTTTTTGAACTGGCGATTTCTGTTAGACCGCTTTTCCCAATTGCTCGTTATGTCACATCACCTGAAACCTTATAGTTGCGGCTGGGCCAGTGATGGTCGCCACGCTGCCTACTTCGGCAACAGCAATGAGTTGTACATAAAAGTATCTTGCAGGGGGCAGGTTTTTAGTGGTTTTATAGCCTTTTCCTGACAAGATTTGCGCTGGGTCCTACTCCAGCAAATTGAGTGGGTTTTAGGGCTCAGCTGCAGGTCAAGCCGCCGTGCAGCTGTTGCTCGCTTTCTCAATTTATCAGGGAAGACACGCGCTCGGTTGGGATAAACTCTACCACATCGAACAGTCCGGCGCATTCTTTCGTAAACATTCTGCCTTTGCTGCGCGGTCTGAGCCTTTTCAGCCTTAATTGTTTCGGTCGCTCAACCCGCGCCACCTGCAAAAGTTCTAATTTTCGGATTACACTCATTCCTTCTGCTTTTATACGCCCTGAACCGTGGCCCTTAGTGCTTTTTGCTTTGCAAAGCAGGTGGAAGGCAAAAGCTCTTCGAAACACTTAATCGATTGCGAATTGCCGACAACTCCGGTAAAACTCATGACCATTATTTCAAGCCAATTATCTCAAAAATGGCCACCCTGGTCTTCGCTTGCCATCCTGTCCGTTTGAAGGAAAGCTCCAGCAGGAGATCAACCCTCCCACTGTGTTCAGCTTTTCAGAGTAGATAATTGCATATCACGATTTAGAAGAAGTCGGACATTTTCTTGGTTCAGCATCTATGACATGTAGGTCTTTGTCATCTCGTGAAGAAGACATAGGTCTACATTAGGGAAGATCACTGTTCACAATTATAGGTCGTATAGTTTTGTGGTTTAGATGGCGCAAAGAAGGATTTCCATTGTGGCTTACCTCGGTATTTCCCTGGTAATTAACAGAGCATCCTAATCGTGACGCGTCTTGCCAGCAAGGTATGCGCGGGCCCTCGAATGCCCACTTGCCAGAGGTAACGTAGCTGTGAGCAGGAAAGCTGTGCTTGTTCATGGTCCAGATCTACACTGTTCTGCCAGAATGAATTATTCACTCGCCTCAGAGCGGTGGAGGCTCAGGTTACACTCGTTCTTGACTTCCTCGCAGGATGCCTCAGCCACTTGTGCGCTTGGTCTAAGGATGGAAGAACTCATTTTCAACCTTGCAGACACCCACCTGTTTTTCAACGATCTTGAAGTGAGTATAAATGTATAAATGCTCTTAAGGCTCGAGTGCTTCGATGTTCACGCAATAGTAATTTGTGATTGGCATGCATTTGTGACGCAACAAGCAAACGTGCAACTTGCAGTCGACAACTGATGTTCTCAACATTTTCTTGCACTGCGCCCTTGGATGATCTTTCGCCATGAATTGAATTCCTGACGGGGAAGTTTGGACCAAACCTTGTTTTACTGCCGCCAAACCCTAAACAAGCAATCGCGTTGTTCCTTCGTAGTCATCTTGCTTCCTTGTTTTCTCTTTCAGCAAGATATAAAACCAGGGGAGGACCAGCCAGTGAGGTTAGGGGGGGGCTATTTTAGCAAAATTTGATAGACAAATCTCATTACGGGTTCACTAATGTAAGAGAGATGAAGTAGTTCGCAACATTCCTGTGACAAAACACTGGACGGTAAAATAGCTTTATATCGCGAATACTGTTTTGCGAATTGTAAAAAATCATGGTAAATAAAGTTATTTTTGTAGGTTTTAGGGGGTTAATCGCCCCAATCGCCTGGATCCGCCCTGTATAAAACTCAAGTACTTCTATCAGGTCTCTGTAACCAAATGAAAGTTTAATTCCTGAAACAGATATAGTTGTCTACCAGTTTTTGTTTGAAGATGTACATCTGAGGTTAAGCACAAACAGCAGTGCCATAGGTTATTAATTTTAAGCGGCCTACAACAAATGATCACAGGTAGTGGGTTTCAAAGAGAAAGTTGGCTTTTGAATTGTTCATCTTGGAAACGAGAAAAATATAACGCATTGCGCAATGCCTCTGTCAAAAAGTCAGTCGATTTCGTTGAAACAGGTCTAAACAGAATTTCAAGTGACAGTCACTTTCGTGGAAAGACGTCTATGAAATGTCAAAACGACAGTCAATTTCGTGGAAGCAGGTTTGTTTCATGCGTTTGGTGCGGCGCGTCTGCTGCCGTGAAATTCAATGGTTGTTGGGAAAAAACAAGAGGTTGAGGTGAATGACAATAGCTCCACTGGTTTGCAGCACTCCACCCTGTTTGGTTTATCGTCGTAAAAGCAGCTGTGATGCAAAAATAGATTTATTTCTGTTGTCATCAGCTGGCTGCTATCTTCAAAAACATTCCGTGCAAGCAAGCACTCTCCATGTCCCACCACCGCTGCATTTTTAGAAGTTCTCGCTGTGGTCCAGAGTCAAATGAATGGCATGATGAATAACAGGGAATATTGCGGGGTTCAAGACCAAATTACAATGTTCTCGTCGAGAATGGTAGCATTCGACCACAGCCAAAGTTTATGACCTACAGCCTCCTACTGTCAGTTTTGGCCCCTTGAGTAAAAATAGAAATGAGGAAATGAGTCTTTTTGGTCATGAAAAGGCCGCATTTTCATTCTGAAAACAACGTCGTTCTCACATGATCACTCTAATCAAACTGAATAACTACATGAGTGGCTGGGTTCTTCACGAGCAGTCAAATAATGATCAAAGAATGCATAGCATTATTAATGATTTTGGAGTGCCACTATTTCTTGTTTACGGTTCAGCAAAGTTCCTTTCGAACAGTTTAGTTTTACTCGTAAAACTGTCGAGACAGTTATACCACTGAATGATCAACTTAAATTCTCAAGTTTAAACATTCCAGCTTTATTGACAACAGTGTGTTTTATTTCAGAATGGAGCTGCAACAGAAAGGTCTTGATCAATTTTAAGGTTTTATGTGTTTTCAGGCCAAATTTATATTTTTGACCTGAATACTTATTCTTCACGATTTTTTCAGACGTTCTCGAAATTTTTGGAATTTAATTTAACAAGATTTTTCCCTGTCGAAATTTCAACCGGTAGAAAAATCTTTACAGTAAATCTTAACAGTAAAAACAGATGAAGATGTATATCTTTTTGAAAATATTCAGCAATGGCCATGTTATTCATGTCTTTGTGTACCATCGAGTGACCTGACTGCCATACCGATGGTACCGGTGGAATGCTGTGAGACGATGTTAAAAGTGACGTTGCAAACTGCAGTAATTTATAAACGTTTTCTGTGCAAACACTTCACTTACCACTCTCATGCTGAAAAACTTCTGCATTTCGTCCAGGCCCGCAAGGACTTTTCGAAACGCAGATTAAGGCGTCGGTGGAAGATTTCACAGATGCTCTATAAAGCCATTTTTGGTGGTCGTGTTTTAAATGAACGTGAACGCAGTTATAACCCAGTTGTGAATGTGTCCCTCTAACTACTGCAATCATGGTATCGGTGCGATTATGATTTCACAGGAGTGCGATCAGGTTCACATTGATGACGTGTCATCAGATGACAACGGCCAAGATCTTTCGACATACAACTTTTCCACGGATGGCTTCAGAGCGACGTCCGGCAATATGTGCATGAGCGCTGGAGTCCGCGGTGGTGTCGACTGGATGAGGAAATTAGCCTTTCGCTATCGCAGGTTATTTACCAGTTGTGGAAAACCATTTTGCTGCATGGATGTTTTTCTTTCGAGCACATTCAGCGCGCTCTCTTAATGGTTTTTCATGAGTCATAAACAAATGTCTTTACTTTTCTAGCTTATTTTTTTAACGCAGAAAGTTTTTTTTAAGCATGGAGGTATTTGTAAACTATCTGAATGATTTAGCAGCGTCCCAAAAACGTTTTGCTAAGTAAGTACAGCAAATATATGCATGTTGTGTTTTGGTGATGGTGTCTGCACGCAAGTCGTACATGCTGCGGAGTGCCAGGTAATGACGAAGAAATGCTTGCTTGTGACGAATCAATGGTTGCTTGTGACGAATGAATGCTTGCTTTCAGGATAAAGGAGATCTACGAACGTTACTCCACCAACGTTCAGTCCCTTCTGCCTTCGCACAGCAGAGAGGCGTGGATGCAGTTGACCTCTGACCTCGAAGCGATAACAGACAATTGGCTGACGCTCGCCGTGAAGTCGCTACAGATCATCAGCCGGAGGTAGATAGCGAACTTCATGTGAAGTTGTTTTGTTGGTTGGTTCCCCGCAAATACTTGTTTGTCACAAAGCAATCAATCACAGTTGGCATTTTAAGAGAAGTGCCCTTTGCCAGCTGTTGAGGAAGGCAGTTGGAAAACCACAAGAAGTTCTTTTTCTGAAAGATCGTGAAAACGTGAAACTCAAACAACAAACGATGATTAAGATGCTGGGTATTCTGTTGCAATCAGACTGCGTCGGCAAGAAGTTCGAAACTAAACACACAAAACGTTCAGCCACACCTGGTTTCAAGTAACAATAGAGAGATCACCCTTGAAAGTCACTTGAATACCACTTATTCATCTGACTCTTATATAGGGGGGTCTTGAATGTCGTGCTGTTTGTGGTGATTTTCTATATGTCTCAGTGATCACGTGACGTTACCAGGACTGTCACAACTTTTTAGTGAGACTGAAAAAGGGTTCTCGCGTCCTTGAAATTAGTATGAGCAAGTAGCTCGTCCTATGCAATAGCTTACGAAAAAGCGTTATCTGAGAAACCTCCACCAAACAACTCGCGTTCGATTCCATTCTTTTTTGCTCCAAACCGCAAAGAAAACCTTCGCTATTTTCAGAAATGACCTTTTTAAACAAAATCTTACGGATGTTAAACTTTTGCGCGATTTTTAAACAGATGATTCCACGGTTGTCTGCGTACAGGAGAAGAGAAAGTTTGACAATTTCGTCGGCGCTCGGTCGTTGGGGTGGAACAGGGCTTGCCCAAAAATAAAACAAGCAGTTCCTTAACTTGCTTTTTCTCTTAACAACATGCTCTGGTGCTACAAGCCTTGAACCCAAAACTAGCTCATTTTTCAAACTTTACGGTTTCCATTCTTGGTATATTCTTGTCAAAATATCGTTTCCCATTAGTGGTTTAAAAAACGTTACAGTTAGTCTACGTGAAAACCATTGTATTTACTGCATGGGGTTACTGATGTTTCCCGCGCTTCCACTTCGTCTCTTGATGCAGTTGCGCGAGTGACTGAATCTAATGTTGAGAACTCAGGCGATGAACTATTGCGAGTGTTCCGCTGAAACCTGCTGCTTGATGCTTTGCCGTCGTGCAGTGTTGAACACCCACTGTTGCCGGTTTAGACGAGTGAAGTGATCAAATTCAATCTCAGCCATCAGACATTGCTTGAGGCTCTGATATTAAACATTTTCCTGTTTCGCAGCTTGACATTCTGTTGTTTATTACAATCCAGACCCAACTGCGTCAATGTGCTGGCCACAACGACCCAGTTGGTTCCAGCCTTGGCCAAGATTTTTCTCTACGGTCTGGGGGAGGTCTTCCAGATCGAGAACATTTACAGCGCGACGAAGATCGGCAAAGAAAGCTGCTTCGAGCGGATCATTCAGCGATTCGGCAGGAACGTCACATACGTTGCCATTGGCGACGGACGCGACGAGGAACAAGCGGCAAAAGTTGTACGCCGTGTTTTTGCGATTTTCGTGCGATTTTGTTCTTTTCGCTCGGAGATGAATAATAGAAGTAAACTAGAAGTCTAGGATTTCCTTTCCGCGAAAATTGTGACGTTGCTTCGTGATAAAGATCTTGTTCGACAAAGACTCGAGTGAGTCGCGATGAAGTGGACGTCACAGCGACGTCGCTGGATGTGTTCTTTTTCCAGAACGCTATAAATACTGCATAAATGTGAAACACGAGCTCGCGTCCGCTTTGACGTTGGGCACCAGTTGACGTTTGCCTTTCTGTCGCGCAGCACAACATGCCGTTCTGGAGAATCTCGTCGCATTCCGACCTGATGGCGCTACACCACGCCCTGGAACAGGAGTACCTGTGATGGACACTGCATCGACTGGTGTTGCTTCTTCTTTATGAGCTCACAATCTCACAGTGCAATCTGTAGCGAGCGTCACGCTGATATTATGACGTCAGCGTTTCCTCGGAATTCCAAAATACTCACCTTGCCAATATCATCCAACCCTCACCCCAAGACACCTGGCAATCGCTGTAAGCCGTCCGCGCACTCAGCGCAAAAGAACTGACTATGGGGCTGAAGACAGCTTTTCGAAACCCACGTTGATGAATACTGGAACGAAGACCAACTGCACTTGTGATTTTATTTGTTTTCAGCAGTGGGTGACAGAGTGAGTGTGGCTTACGAAGAAGCTCATTATGACCATTTCATTTGACCACAAACAATAAAGCTGCATGGGACCGAGACATTAATGTAAACAAATGAAGTTCTGGCTGAAACGTAAACCCAGTTCCTTTCAGACTTGCTTTCGTTGCGCGAACTCGCCATGCGGGTTCTGGTTTATTTCTGCCGATAATTGTGACCAAACAACCGTTTCTGTTTCTTGATTTTGTGACTCTGCTGTGCCATTGTCTACGCATTGCTTGGTCACTTCGCATTTTGGCGATTTTTTTATTGTTGGAATAAACGTGTTGTATAAAAAGCACCGAGGGAAGTTTTCAGGACGCGGCTGCTTTGTGCTTCATCTAGTCGAAGGTGAATTGTCTTGGAGCAAATATTTCCTTCTAAACAAGTTTTAAAAAATCAACAAAAGTTTTTTTTGCAAGTACACTTGAAAATTAAGAATTTGTTGTTTAGAGGTCTTAACCACAAAATCACGCTTAATCAAGCATCTTGCAAGATAATTTTGGGAAGTGAGCTTTTTAATTTTCCGTTTTGTTTTGAATATGTTCATTCATTTTCCTATCCGCTTCTTCTTTGAGTAGAATCGCCGAGGCAGCAGCCCTGCGAGGACTCGAAATACCTCACAGACGTCGGCAATCTCAGATATTTCTGCTGGATCCACACCACGGCGGTACCGAGCAAGGTCGGAGATGTAGTCACTCCATTTGGTTCTTGGACGGCCTCTGGGCTGCTTTCCCGTGGGTTTAACCAGCATGACGTGCCTCGCCAACCTTTCCTGGAACATTCTGGTCACGTGGCCGAACCATCGCAGCTGCAATCTCTCTATTCGGAGACGTTGCTCGACTCTGAGGGTTTTACGGATTTCACAGCCGCGCACTTTGTCGTGAAGTGTCGCATCGTGTTTTTGCAAATATCCCATCTCCGCTGCTTGCAGTTGGGATGGCACTCCTTCAATCATTATCCAAGATTCATAAAGATCGATTTGAAACTGACAGCTTTGCGGTGTTTGAAAATTACCGTTTTATGAACATAGAGCGATAAAGCTCACGGAGAACTGCGTTTGTTTTACAAATCCGTGTATTGAGGCTCGTTGTTCCGCCTTCCATCACTCGAGAATACCACCCCAGGGAACTTGAACTTTTCGATCTTCTGCAGTGTATTGTTGCTCACTTGCAGCACGCACTGCCTTGGTTTTCTAGAGAGACATAATACTTCTTGGTGCTGATTTTCATTCCGGCTTTGGTCGCACGCAGCTGAAAACCAATTAAGTTCATGTTGAAGACCCTGTTTTGAAGATGCTAGCAGTGCCGAATTGTCCGCAAAAATAAGCGGTTGATGCTGCAGCTCCCGACTGTGACACCCTCTTCGACTTTGACTGTCTTTTCAATCCATATAGACCAGGTTCCTAACCTTTCTCTGACCATTTACCCCTTTAGCATTTCGACAGATAAGCATTTACCCCCATAAAAAAGGCTGAGTAAAATCACAAAAAACTCGCTGAATTTAATAGAACTATAAATTTTAGAATAATTGGAAACAAATGATATCTACTGTAAATATGTTTCTCCCTTGTGTTGCTAACCTCAAATATACCCAGGGACGCCGGAACGTCGGTAGGGCAGGGGGGGCAGAAAAAAAGTTGAGGGCAAGGAAACCTATGAAAAACAAAAAAATCGTTACCAATTATAAGGCCCGTACCTAGGAAGGGCGCAGAAGGCATAGTCTCCCATGAAAAAAAATTTTGCCCCTCCCTGGAAGAATGTGTTGGACATAGTTTGAAAAAGTTGATCCCCTCTCTGTAAACTCTTCGCCTCCTCTGGCGTCCCAATCTGGTTAGGGCCTGCCAGTTATGCTTGCTACAGTTCAACAGTAACGTTGATTTCAAAAATAATAAAACAAACTATAGACAACCTGTTTCAATTCGATCTTGATAAATCACAAAATTACCTGTGAAAAGACACCTTTGCCCCCGTTGTTCATCTTTTCAAAAGTCAGGGAGGCAATACCACCGCTCTCCGACGTCCCTGCTTGCCGCTATCAGCAATCACAGCCTCGCTACATTACCTGCCAAGATGTCTGCGTTCAAGAGTCACATGCGACAAAACGCCTAATGTTGTAACTCAGGGGTGGGGAACTTGCGGCCAGGGCCGGCCTTACGCCGATGCAACCGATGCAGCTGCATTGGGCCCCGCGCCATGGTGTTTGGGCAGATTGTTCATGATTGCCAGATACACCTTGCCTTGAGAATTCAGTTGAAACACCATATAAATTTCATTGTTAAGAAAGAACCCTCTCGTCAGAAGAAGCAAATTTCCTCTCGAACATTAGCAAACGTGTTCAATTCTCGTGTTAGTGCTGCACTGTATATCTGCGCTCTACCACGATCGTAATACGGTTGACTGAACACGATGACGTCATAAAATCACTGCTCAGAGGGACCCCGCGCCTAGGTCTTGCATTGGGTCCCGCGCCCAGGTTTGCATTGGGCCCCGCATCTGCTAGGGTCGGCCCTGCCTGCGGCCCGTGGGCCAGATGCGGCCCGGGTGAACATTATGGCTAGCATCAGAAATTTCGTTACCCAATTTAGAATACAAAATCGCGTCAAAGGGAATCTCCATTATAAGCGGGTACTTAGATAGTATGTCACAAGAAGCCTCTATGAAGACGTTACACAACACAATACTTGAAATTTTATGCTTCATAATTAAAGGTAGAATTTTAGGATAAAATCAAATGTATTTTGCAGCCCGCCAGCGATAATCCACAATTTATGCGGCCCGTGATAGCAAACAGGCTCCCCACCCCTGTTGTAACCAATGTTCCCTCTAAGCTGCGCGGCCGCGCAGCTGGCCTAGAACCCCTGCGCAGTACTTTCGTTCTGCCGCGCACTGCATAAGTATTGACAAGACAAACTAAATACGTGCTTTCAATC
>JGI24158J21664_10001180_pt1 | contig 28454 bp, 14 predicted proteins | sample Ectturendosymbi3_FD_21664 | JGI IMG/M metagenome (IMG submission 21664) | reverse complement strand
TTTTCGTTGGCAAAACACGTCATAGTCCGCTATCATGTGTTTGCAAACTTCGGTTCGTAACTTGCTTGAAACAGTGCAACCAAGTGTCTTCTATTGAAAATTTACTTGAAAAATGACTGTTGTGAGACGATTTACGTAGCAATTAACGGATAGTAAAATTAATTCCAGTTAGCCGTAAGTTGCAAAATGTGCTTATCGTGTTTTCCAGTCAGTTCGAGTGCACTGTACTTGTGGACATGCTGTGCAGTACTGTGATCATTTGGCTAATCATAGAGTCTACCAGTACCGCAGGCTAGGAAAGGGATAACTTAGACTAGCAAATCCAACCACCTCCGCCTTGGCTAAACTAAAAATTCCAAAAAATCGTTTTCGCCACCTGCAGTTTAATTAAGGCTTGCTAAGAAGTCTTTTTGTTGTGAGGATAACGCTGAAAGTTGGATTGCGTAGAAAATGACTGGGTGAAGTGCCATTTTGCCAGTTAACTAACATAAGCGAATGCGATTCCACGTCCAAAAATTTTTCATCAACTTTCAAAGTGATGGTGAAACCCGTGCCATATTTTATTGACATGGATGTTTAGACTTTTGGAGCACGTACAGTGAGCGCTTTCCGGACGTTTGCGGAAAAGTTAAGCAATTATTACTACTGGTGTTTCCCACGACGTATGTTTCCGAGCAAGGTTTCAGCCAAGTGCTGCATATGCATAGTAAATACCGCAATCGCCTTGACATAAACATGACCAGTGGAAACGCCATGGCCATACCATTTAAGCTGACCAACTTGCAATCTGCTTTGAAAAAACTTACAAATGAAAAGCCAGGAGCAAGGTTCGTAGTAGTTGGAATCAACTGTTTTCGGAAATTAAACATTTTTTCTACAAACTCAATTGCATTCGTTTTATTTGTTCGTTTTTTTGTGCTAAGTAGATTGCCCGTTTATTTCATTAGCATTGACATATTTTCAAATTAAAAAATATTTTAACCAAAACTAAAATCATAAGTGGGGTGCGATTTTTAAGCAAAGTTCCTGCAGGGGGGCGATTGAAAAAGAAAGGTTAAAGAGAACTGGCCGAAGTGTACGTTGCTGCAAGATTGGTAAATAGAGCAGGGAAAAAAGTGTTGCAGGGGCAGCGAAGCGGAGTCTGGGGGTTTCAAGCCGAGTCGAAGTCTTCACATCGTTTTTGTGGGGAGGTTGGGCGGAGACTGAGTGATTATTTTTAGTGAAAATGCATGTTTCTGCAACTAGAATTTAAAACTGGCGGAATCCGCGTGGAGTCGCACTTTGAAGTCTTCGAAAATTTTGGAGGCAGAACAAACGATTGCGGAGCTGCAACGGATCCCTAGTCAAAAAAAACTAAGACTCCATGCTCGTCTATTGGATACTATTATCATCTGTCAACGCAGCTATAACACAAACACATGAACTTGTGTGGATAATTAGTACTGATGCTGTAATTAGTTTTCTGAGTTTTTTATTTGAATAGGGTGAAGAATTTCACATTTGTTTTTCTGTTTATTTGCCGAACGCCAAAACAGGGCATGATTTTATAGCGTACATGTAATTTAAACTTAAGTCACACACAACTTGTTGAACAACGGTGTTCGGGCAAAATGACTCTATGTTCGAATGGCCACGCAGTGCACAATTGCAGCCTCTCCTTTGCATCTAACTACTAACAGAATGGCCAAGAAAAAAGTTACTGAAATTTTGAAATGCAGGTTTTGGTGAAACCAACAGATCTGCATTTTTGAAGTGCAGCAACTTACAATGATCATCAAGTATAATTCAATATTTAGCTCGCCGTTTCGTAACAAAAACTACAACATTTTACAACATCGGTGACTTGGCGCTCGTTTTCAACGTCTGGCGAATTGCATAAGTTGGCAAAATGTCTTGATAAAACCAGNTCAGTTTATCAGCTCTTGCTCAACAAATTCCTAAACTTGAATACTGCANTGGAACAAGGGGCAAAGCGAATGCTGCGTGCTTTGCTGCAATTGTTTTTCTGAACTGGGAAATTAAAGAATTTTCCACCTTTAAGTTGCACGGTCCGAGTATTATCACTTTCCATATCCACAAAAACACGTTAAAAGCGCAAAATAGTAACTTATTCAAAACCGCCAGATATCGGGCACAAAATCCAAACCAAATATTCAGCAATTTTAGACTACAAATAATTTTTGGAAATGGTTGACGCAGCAATTTTCACACCTTCCGTCGTTAAGCTTCTTACGCTGGAGATGTCACGTGCTCACGTTTTTATGACCTGGACCGACCCATATCCATCACAGCAAACCCATAACCCAACCTACACCCATAACCCTTCCTAAATTTTGGCCCGGACCCAGCCCGACCCACAAAGATAGCAGTGCCTATTCTGCCATTATACTTGTACATAAGAACAACTTTGGCAAATTGAGTTAGTATAAATTAAATATCTTTTAAAAGTGTAAATATTAAAAAAATACTTTTTGAACTAGATCTTCTATAGGCATTGTACTGTAAAAGTCATTTGTTTCAAAATTTGGTTTTGTAGCACTTGTACTGGTTGGACAGCAGTTTTATAGGCCCTTCTTATCAATTATACAGTACTGTAAATGCGAATTAATCTGCATTACACTTTCAATGATTCATTTTCATAGAATCTAGCTTCCTAAGACCTCTGAGTGCACTACAAACGAATACGGCCACTTGCACACTGCCGGAGAGCGTACAGCCCACAGCACAACGAGCACACAACACACACCGAGATAACATACTTTATACGTTGTTCGTTCGCATCTCTCATCACAAAACTCAGAAAAACTGTCATTGTTTTATCTGAACAAGAAAATTGAAAAGATTTTCCACCTTTCAGTTGCACGGTCCGAGAACTTTTACTTTCCAGATCCATAAAAACACGTTGGAAAGCACAGAATAGTTCCTATTCAATACCGCCAGATATCGGGTGCAAAACCCAAACGAAATATTCAGCAATTTTAGACTGCAAAGTATTTTTGGAAATGATTGACGCAGCAATTTTCACATCTTTCCGTTGTTAAGCTTCTTACTCACGTTAGAGATGTCGTCTGACACAAATTCCACCAGTGGGTGATGCTAACGACAACTTACATTACTGAAAATATTTTCCTCAACATCCTGGTAACTGCTTCAAAAAAGTGTGTGGACCGTAGCTGTTCCAAGAAAGAATAAAAGTGTGTGGGCGGTTAATCGGCCCATGAAAACATTAACTGTCATTTTAGCGACCCATGCCATCTCTTACGTACGCCATCAACTGTTTGTGATCACCAATCAGCTTCTTGCTGGCGCTTCACAGCATTGTCATGTTTGACATCTACTGTAAGTTTTATGTGAACGTCTTTCAGAAAGATCGACCAAAACTTTTTCGTTACATGTATTATGCGCAAGCTTTCTGCGGCGGGGGTTCACGATTCAGACAAACAACAGTAAATATTTATGTTTTATTAAGTTAAGGCAGTGTGGTCCAACTACGTTTGACCTACGGGCCGTTTTACAAAAGCATGACAACTCGAGGGCATTTTTCAACAGAATGCACATAAAAAAGCTCCACAAGGTTTAAAATTTGAAAGGGAAACCAGGTGAGTTAAGTGAGTGTTTCATTGAAATTATTACACCAATAACAACAAAAAAATTACTACAAATCTCTATCAGTGCGATGCCTGTGGTTAAGGTATCTCTGCCACCAACGTTTCTTTGACAAAACCAATATGTTAGTGGTAGCAAGTCGGTGAATATGGTCCGGTGTTTCGTCTGTCATTCGATATCTGTGTTAGCTTAGACTTACTTCATGGTAGAAAATGTACTCTCATACACGTAGGTGCTCCCAAACGTCGAGCGCATTTTTAGGAAACCGATATTTGCTGACTAATTCCTAGAAGCTCTCTACAGTCTAGTGCTTAGTCTAACGCCGTTAATATCGTACACTATTACTGACAGATGTTATGCTTACTCTAATTAAAATTGCTTACTGTAACCTACATACAACAATCACCACTGTTGCAGATTTGCAGCCACAATGCTCCATCGCCCTGACTAACGAGAAAGTCGAAGCCACGACCTTCCGCATCGGCATAACAGCAATAGAGGTTCCCAACTTGAGTTAAGGATTTTCGACTAACGTGCACCATATTGAACTCGGCCACTTTATGCTTCAGAATTTATATCGAAGAAAAACTTAATGGCATATCTTTCAGCTAGGCGACGTAATGAATTTTTGTTAAAAATTCTTCCTTGTTTAACCAAATCATTCTCTAACATTTTGAATTTACGCTGTCGTGCCAGCAAAGCAGTTCAACGGGAGCTGTGGATTTTAAAGCAGACATGATTGATTATTTTAACAGTAAACATTTCTGAAAGTGTTGAGTCACGAAGTTCTGCCTTGACTGATGCGCAAGAAACACGTTTTCCACAATGCTTTGCAAAATCAAAATTTCGCAACAATAAGCCACAAGCGGTGCCCCTTGCTGCTGTTGAGCAATCTGGAATTTTTTTAACTGAGCATCAAGCGGGGCATTTTGAGATCAATTGGGTGGTGATGGCGCAATAAATGGAAACCCCAGGCATCTCATTTATTACACAAACCATCACGCATTTGCATAAAAAAATTTCGACGTGTGCTGCCTGAGCAAAAAACAACCGTGTAGTTTTTCAGCTGCATGCCGAGTAAGTTAAATTATTGAAAGGGAGGTCGCATCAACAGTTGATCAGTGTGCACATCCAATTCAAAATTTTTGCTTTAATCAAGCTACTGTAAGATGCAAAATGGTATCAATAATATTCGGCTTGCTACAGAGAGACAACACGATAACACTTTCAGTACATGCCAAGACAATATTCAGGATTTATCCCGTACCAATATACTAATATCAAATAAACACGGATATTTCTCCGCATCAATCTCAATCCTTACATAATACCGATTGACAGACAGACTTAGCTTACTTTTTCTAGAAAACTTGCCATCTACCACGATATTCACTGAAAAGGTTCATACTGAATTTCCAAGTATGCAAAAGCAACGAACAGTGAAAAACAATGCAAAAGCAACTGTTTGCAAAAGCAACAAACAGTGCAAAACAATCTAGTGCAAAAAACGTAAGAGTGGCTGCCCGCCGACAGTGCGAAATGATGGCGATAATTGGCTGCAAATGCAGAAAATGTAGTAAGTACAGAAAAGTACAGAAGGTACGAAGATCATGTGAATCTTACAAAGCAGACTGATCCAGAAAAGGACATTCCTGCGATTATAAATAATATGTAATTTTTATGTGTGCCGAAAAACAAGTTATGATCGAAATTGAACTGAAAAATCAGGGTTACAGAATATGCACCATACTTTTGTAGTGGATAAGTTTTTGCGTTCTCTTGCAGTGCTGTAGACCTGCAACTTAACCGAGTATACACCACAAATGGGCCAATTTTTGGGTCACAGATACAACTTGCGGCCATGTGCAGCGAAGATTATTTAAATTGTAGCCCGACGGGTACGTTTTTTGGCAACGGAATAAGACAAATGCCTCATTGCCTACATGCGGTACGCAGAGGAGTTCGCTAGTTGAAAATTAAAAAATTTTGATCAACAGGTTGATGAAGAAAAGATTTATCACAAAAAAAATGGAAGTTTATTTACTACAGAAGCAGATAGCCCACCGTTGTGTAACGCATGAGCGGTGCGCGAAAGTGTGACGTTTTTGCTAATGGGGTCATCGTCTTGGAGTAAAGGTGAGCCCAGAAGAGCGGCACAGTCTTTCACATTCTCGAGAAGCAATAAATACAGTTTTCCGTGATTGAACAGGATTTTGATAACGGGCAATGACTGCAAGGCGTCAAGGTCGCGTGACCCCATCGACAAACAGGTGTCCAGCTCTGATCGGTTGTTCAGCACGGATAGATTCTTAATAAAAGAAAAAAATCCCCTTCACCATATTCTTATGAGGTTAAGTCCAGCGGCGTACTTATTGCTGCTGCCAGCTTCCTCTTAGGTACGAGTTATTTGAAAATAATAATTGGTTTATTCTCAAGCGACATCACACCGCCTTCATTAAACTTTGGTTGCCCACATTAATTTCCTGATCCAACATTAGCCCTTAACTAAACTCTTCATTGAACAAATAATTTCATTTGAAATATGCTTGAAACAGTAGAAGGCCCAGAAAGTTTTACAAACTGAGAATGTTCAACAGAGCAAAATACAATAAAAGTTTCTTCATCCACATTGTGCAATTTAGCATCTTTGACAAAAAAGTAATCCTTTAATAAAAACCTTGAACAATTACAACATAAATGCAAATTAAATGCAAAAGACTTTTAAAAACGTGAGGTATTGGAGATACGTTCACACTATTTTCATGCCATATTCAGTTAAGACCAGAAAAACTTCAAATCAGCATTTCAAAACGGTTCATTACTCCAACAGCACCAAAATTACTTTCAGTTCAAAACTTTCCTGAAGAACATTATTTCCAATGTAGTGTGAATGCCGACTTGAACCAAATGAAAAATTCCGTAAACATATAGTAACATTTCTGAAAAAACGAAAACCATATAGCTAGGTGTCATATAAACCTAAGCCATACCTAATTATCTTGTTGGCAGGCTATTCATTACAAGGACTGAAACCACTTAAAAAGATATGCTGGCTCTTCTGAAATTCTCTATATTACTTAGCATTTCCTTGATTTTAATAAGTGAAGTATATTAAGCTTCGGTAGGCTCATACAGTATATCGTCGAAACCTAGGAAGAAGGCCTAATAATAACCGCCAGCTTACCTTCAGCAGTAGAAATTTGCTGCTTTCTATTAAGTGTTTTGTAGATTACATATTACCCATAGCTAAACAATTTAGATATTTTGTCCACAGAGAAAAACCTAAAGATGGTTCACAAACTTTATTGTGATTCAAATTCCGCTTAAGCTCAACTCAAATATTGAGCCGCTTTTAACAAAAGCTGGCACTTGTACACAAACAAAGTGCCACTGACATATCAGCCCGCACAGCTTAGGCAACTTCCACAGCAAGGGTAACAGCCCTTGACCGAAAACCAACACCTGCCAGTCAAAATTCAAGGGTGCGTAGGGAAAACACCTGAACCGGTTGCTTCAGTTAAACCAAGTTTTTTGAAAATTAACTTGCAAATAGAACATGTAAAATACTTTCTGCCTAAAGCAAATAGTGAAACTACTCAAGTACGTTACTTTGGCCTGAGAATTACTCTGGTAAAGTAAAAGCAGAAGAAACCATAAATAAAACTACTCATTAAGTAGCTGAAGCGGAGTACCTTAGTAGAACCATTTTGTTAACGTTGGGGCACAGTGCAGACCTTCCAAATAAAGATTCACAGTAAGCTGAAAGCCTTAGAGACTACCTACACCTCACAAGAATTTCGCGCATCTTATGTCAATCAAAATTTCCGGACTAAACGCGATTGTTGAATGATGTAGACATCAAGGGCGTACGCAAGGGGGGTTGAGGTGAATCCCCCTCTTGAGCTTGATATTTCACAAAAACTTTATTACTTGCGCAAAGGAGATTAATTGTTTTCACATACATTTTTGCTTGTTAACTTGTCAACTTAATGCAAATACCACGAAATAAATTTGCATGCAAATTTCAAGGAACACTGTAAATGGTCAAAAGACATGTGGGAATTCGGGCTATCGTCTGCGTCCAGAAACAACCTCACCACATTTTGCAGACCCTCCGTCCACTACGCATGTTTAAGATTTTGTTCCGCGATAGTTCACTTTAACCAAAACAATTGTTTTTATTTTGTCTGCTATGGCTGATCAGCGCAAGCGCTGATCGCAATGGCTACATTACCAATTTCTGTATTATGATAGAAGCATTGCACGAGCTCAAAAATAGTTTTTTAACGTAGAAGCTTTCAGGAATTTGATAATGTCTCAGCAGGGAAAAAGGAAAACTAAAAGTGTGCTGGATTCTACACATAACGAAAAATTGAAAGTTTTCTTGCGTACTTTATGTGCATTCTCAATTCTTATGTAGTTCAGCAAGATTCGATCTTGCCAACCGGTTTGTGCGCCAGCATGTCCAGCCGCACACTTTCTATGCTCGACTGCTTGTATTCGACATGAGTGTGTTTTACTCCCCGGTTTTCACGCGCAGCTGATATTTTTGCAGTTATGAGCTGATGTATCGTAACGTTTATTATATTTTCCTCCGACATCCTAACTTGGAGCGCTGATAATTTATATTTAGTGCAATGACACACAAAATAATGATAGTGGGTGTAGAAGAATATGCATATTATGTCAACAAACTTCGCCAAAACGTTGTTTGGAAACATGAATATGACGTCAAAATGTGACGTCACAAACAGCACACACCAATTACAAATGACCACCATATGCTACTGAATGAACCCCATGAAAATTGTCTGCGTACCCCACTCGTAGACAGGTAGGCTAAACTTTATCTTTTCTGCTTGCGAGTTGGAATGAAGTGTAAAATTCTTTGTTCTTCACCCCGGGCGTCCGAAATCCCAGCATCCGAAACAAGCACTTACGCTGACAATCTTGACCCCAAAATCCAGAACAGCATCTTCGTCGACTAACTTGTCGGACACACTTGTGACTGCAGCCTCTAGCTGGCCTGGTCGAGCCACCCACTCTGATGCGATACCTGCAGCCTCGACGCCCTTGGCCTCTGGTAGTCTTGGTGAAGCCCGATGGGCATCTTGCCTGCAAAAACAAGATTCAGTTTTAAATGGCACTTCGAGGAAGATGACTGAAAGTAATCTATTCTTGCGAAATTGTTACATTGAATGGAAACAGAAACAAAAATTAAAAACTAATTTACATCTTTTAAAGTTAGCAATGACGGGCTTAGTGATTTTCAGCTCCTTCATGTAAAAAAATGATAAAAAATGCTAAACATGCAGGCTATACTAAAAATAACTTTAGCATTTTCTAAAACGTTGCAAAATTATGTCACATTTCTCAGATTTATTGCATTTTGTTGTACCTTCATGTTGTGGACACGGCAACCCATGCAGTTACACAAATTATGCAGCAAAGAAAACTGGAAAATTCCATGATGAAGCACTACTAATACAATAAGAAAGGTATATTCCGAAATAACTTGATACTTTGACTCCTGATGAAAACATGACGAAGTTGATCATATCTTTACCCTCTCGTCGCTCACCACAATTACGCCAGCATCTGGCAGTGATATAGTCTACATAAATTTCATACAATTGAACCCTTGCTTCTGATCAGAAACCAACTATTAGCAAGTCGTTCACTAAACTGCATTCACAGAGTCGAATACTAGCAGAAACATAAAGATTGCCCCCCAATAAAAAAATCTCACAGTGATCAGTTTCACTAATGAACAAAATGTAGCATTCCAACGATAAATAAGTTAGGATTTTGCGAAGTACGAAAACGTTGCTTCTTCAAGTAATAACTTAAGCAATCAAACCACAGCCTACTGAAAATAATTTATAATTTATCGACACCGACATATAAAACTAACCAATAGCCAAACAAAGTTGCAACAGTAAAACCTCGCCACCTTTTTCCAATTTTTTTGCTAAAAAATCAGTTAACTTCAAACTGGAAGTATCGACATACCCTTATATTCGATCTGCAGTTTATGCAGTCGGTTATCGTCTCTTCGGATGTTCTTTCGTCACAGCGGTTCTGTCGGGAAGCACTTTGCGCGTAAATGCAGCAAACTGCGAGTAATGCCAACCATGTTTAGTTGGAGGTATCATACTTCAACCATCCGTTTAGCCTCACGAAGATAATGATTAATCATGCGATGCCGTTTTTCAGCGGTATGTAGGTAAAAACTTTTTTGGCGAGGAGATTATACAATATTCCAGGGGTTGGCAACCCTTGGAACACAATGTGCTAGTTTACGAATCATGTCAAAAATTGATGACTTTGCGTTCCAAGCATCTTTTTGCGTGCACACAGCAGTATCGTTTTAGCTAAACATCCTGACCAACTAAAAGCTAACACCAAAATTCTACGTAAAAATCCTTTACCACACCAGTGCTAACAATTCTACGGAAGTAACAAATAACACGAAATTCTCCGGATATTTCGGCAACTAACTAAAGATACTCTGAAAAAAAGCTGGATTTGGGGCCTTCTGCTTTCTACAGATCTATTATTGTATCTGCTGAACTAGCCTCAAATTTAGCTCTTAATCCACAGACGTCAGATATGATTAAGAACATAATAGAGGCGATCATCAGCTCAGAGATAAGCATAATGCTCGTTAAGGTCTTGCAAAGGAAGTGCGTAATCCACCCGGCGAATCGAACTTATCGAAGCAGGCTTACGCAGACATAGGAATCAATTCGATACAATTTCATAATTGAGTGTCGTATCACTTGGACGTGTCACGATTAAGAATCTCCCGTGCCACTTGCAACAGGCGTGCCAGTGTTGCCGCCCCTGATACATAGGACGGTGAGGAAACAGTGAATTTCGACGGAGTTTGATCAAAAATGATTCCTTCCCAAAATACGAAAATAGAAAAAGGACTTCAAAATCTCTGNTGAAGTCGAATCGNAGCTTTTGCCTGCATTTCATCTGATTCGATTCTACGCTTTTGTTATTGGAAATATTCAGGCGACACGCATTACGCTAAAGCAAAATTAAACTCGTCGGCTTGTTTAGTTTGGTCTCAAATGTTATGTGACTTCATTTATTTTTTCAGTCAGCAAAACCATTTAGCAAGACGATTGTATTCCTGTTGAAGGAAGATTTTTGAAATTTGAAGGTAAAATGACGTGAAGATCAATTCAATTTTTGTGAAACGTTTTTGGCACTTGCAAGTACCGCCAAATCTGGTTGCGAAATTTGAATGCATACTTCTTGACCTTGATATGGGTCACACGAACTTTTTTTATTCGGCTGAATTATGATCGTGTCTTCGAAATATTCAGTAGGTCTCGGTACTAGTTTTGATCTTTGTGCATTTTGTGATAGCTTTCGTCTTAGCTTCATATGTTTTTTTTCGGTAGCACTACTGAAGTAAGTCAAAATCTTTGCAATTTGTTGCAAATTTAGGTAAACAGTAACTTACCAATGATGCAAAGAAGCAATTGGAAGGCTTGTGTCCAGCGGACGGTTTTCATTGTGATAAGTCTTGATTTTCACATCCACAAACACAAAAGTTAAAACATACTCTGCAAAACAGGTAACAAGACTAACTTCTGAAGCGGTTACTTTGAGCTCATACCATCCTGTACCTTGAGAGTTGACAAAGAAATTACGCTGCAATGCTCAAAGCGTTTGTGCAGTTGTTAGTTCAGAATTGGCACAGGAAATCTTTTCAAACCTATCATAATCATTTCGGAAGATGCGAGTAAAAAGTTTGAAAAGTTCAACACTGTTTGGTCAAAGTATTGGGCATTTCATAAGAAAGTGTTGCCGGTTCTAGTGATATTGATTGGTAAGTTTAACAGAGTGGGTAGCATAAAGACTTTGAAACCTACTTGGGCAGGACTACGTAATATTAAGGAAAAAATAGAGTCTCGGATAAATTCCACCAACCTTTTTTGGTTAAGCATCGATGATACACTTGGGGTGGATGTGTGAACAGCTAAACAAAAATGCTGAATATCATGAAAATCTCTAGTGAATGTTACTGATTATGACTTGTCCTGATTGCGCCTGATTTTATATTGTGAAGATCTAAAACAAGAATCTCCAATTTTATTATTCTATTTCAAAGAGTAATCAGACCATGAAGGTGAAACAAAGCACGAAAGAAATACTTGTGTGTTAAAAAAATCGAATGTGGCAGAGAGCTGTAATACAAAATCATTGGACAGATACGAATCACTCGGTCACCTTCTGCCATCACCACGTTGGATTTGTGAAACTTTCCGAAAGGTCAGGAATAACATTTTCGTGGAGTCAAAGCTTAACAAAACCTAACGCAAAACGGTCAAACACACAACTTTAACGTCTATGCATCAAAATGCATTACACAACCAAAACAGCTTTCAGATGCTTCTAGCCGCTGGTACGAAGGCAGAACGAAAAAGAAGTGCAACACTCATGGGTAAAAGGCACGCCACAAACAAATGACACACCAATAACTGTTAGTACGCCGCTGCCTGTCTGCGATGCATATCACGGATACAGTGGCGGATCCAGACCAGGCGTTTGGGGTGAAGTCATACAGGGAGGCGCCGAAAAAGTCTTCACTGGTCTAAATGCCACAGATTCTCTATGCCAGTGTTTCTTAACCTGGGGTGCTAGTACCCCCAAGGGGTGCTGAAATCAATTTCAGAGGGTGCTGGAAAGTCACATATGTGGCGGTAAAAGGTAAAAGGAATAAGTTTGTCTTTCTTTTATCCTTATAGTAACCAGGTGTTAGCGAATGGTAGGGGGTGCTGGACTGCTCAGGAGTGACCAAAAGGGGTGCTGGGGTAGAAAAAGGTTAAGAAACGCTGCTCTATGCTAACTCTTCGGCACACAAAACTGTTTGCTTTTAGTAGGCCGACAAAGTGGCTATTTTTATTGGTTGAACTAGGCCATCTTTCAGTGAATGAACCACAGTTTTAAAAGCGTCTTACATCATTATTCACAAAATTTTTAAAGCGGGTTCACAAAGATGGTTCCCTATTTTTCACACGCTGCACAGTAAATAAGAGAACTGCTGGTGGTGTCACAAAAATATCTTACATCTGCAAAATGTATAAGATATACTGTAAAGCATGCTGGGTGCTAGTGCTTGACACTGTTATTGCCTATCGGTAGTAAGATCAGAAAAACAATGTCGTAAACGTATTCCCGACCTGGTTAGAAGTAGAACGCTTCTTCTTACACTATTAAGTGACAACTCAAGTCGCACGACCAGAGTCGATTAAATAGGTGATAATCACAATTTCAGACGAAGCTTGTGCAATTACAAGTGAAGCGACATTTCAAAGATAAATAAGTCATTGAAAGACATTTGCTATGACATTACTCCCAATTTAGATGGCTCTGCTGGCTATCGTTGAAAAACAATCTCATAATTGCACGATGTATTCACACTTGGCCCAAAAGCATATTACCTTGAAATACATATTACGCCACTTTAATAATGGTAGAATTTCGATCAAACTGTCCTTAGAATTTCAATCAACCTGTCCTTATTTTGACAATCTTGAGCTTGACATTTTTGATGCAGGTAGTCTTCACTGCCACTTTATCACGTCTGTTACCATTGCAGTTGGGATTCGAACGCTCTCAGTATACTGACTTAAGGTAAGCTAAATTTGTTGTGTTAAGATCAAAGTAAGCCATTCACTGTGCGGCCCTTATTAATTTGTCATTCAATGTGCGGCCCTGGTTAAGATAGTGACATAGTTTTTGGCTCAGTAAGCCAACTGGGTTGGATATGGCTGATCTACACAAATGTTGCGCATTTTAGGCGTGGATACTATTGTCGACCATTTCTTGAGCGACTAATTAACGTATGCAGCTGCTAAACGTGAACGTTAGAGTCTCCCACCTCATTTGAAAAATGTTTGAATTTTATGGCTTTAAACGCTATGAAATACAACTGCGGCAGTATTTTTGTGCACTACTTGTACATGCACTAAGCTTGCTTCCCAAAAATAATTAGGTATTTGGCTAGCTATTTAGAGCTTCCCAAAAACGATTAAGTATTTTGCGAGCTATCATGGGCTTCCACAAGGGGGGGAAAGAAACATTTGTCCCCCCCTGGAAATTGGGATTAAGAAGGAAAAATTTCTGGAAAACTTGAAATCAGCAGTTTAATCCTGATTAGTTGGGTTAATTCTTGCAATGACAGTTTATTTGCCGATATGACACTCACACTGCACAAGAGTCAGGTTCACTGTTTTGGCAACATGCAGTCATGAGCTTGCAGTTCACTAAATTCGCTTCGTTGCCTGCAGAGGCAGGTTGCGAAACTCGTGAGCAAATTGTTCTACTATTGGCCTTTGTTGCGTAACAATAACATGGCAACAAATCTTCGAAGATGCACTTCAAACCACGGTAGTTTGCGTTTTGCATGTAGCTGTTGAACGCAGACATCTTGGCACGTAATGTAGTGAGACAGTGACTGCTGATAGCGGTGAGCCGTAGGTTTATACCAACGGTGGGCGAACTGTGGGTCGCCGACATATTTTATGTGGCTCTTCTAGATCAAGGGTTGGGAACCTGCAGTCCGCTTGAGCGTTTGATATGGCCTGCATCAAAATTTTTGCTACCCCAGTTAGAGTGCAACATCGCTTAAAACGAAGCTCCATGATATAAGCAGTTACTTAGATAACAAGTCAGGAGAAGGTACTTTTGCTCATAGTTTAGATAAAGGTAGAATTTTAGGATAAAATTCATTGATTTTGCGGCCCGCCAACGATAATGCACATTCATACGGCCCATGATAGTAGATAGGTTCCCCATGACTGTTCTAGATGAATAGCAATATCTCAAATTGATAGCAAGTTGTTGCCTCATACTTGACGTTTGCTTCATTTATCAATGTGTTTACACAAGTTCGTGAAGTTAGTCACCAGCAGTGTCCATGCAAGAAAATTTTACACTGAGCAAATGTTTGTTTTAGTGCGCATGCAATTTCACAACCATGTAGACACACAAACAGTGAAACGTTTCGAAAGGGCTATGCCATGTATATACGATATCAAATTTGGAATGTTGCAAGTGCGCAAGAATGAGATTTCACTGCGCAAATCTTCTGGTGTTTCTGCGCATTTGCGCACCTTAGGGGAACACTGGTCACCAGGGAGTCGGCGCGATTTGATAACAATGACAGTGAACTTAAATCGTAAGTTACGCTACTTAAGTTCCCTGAAGAAAATTAAAATTTCTTAAAGACACATATCGTCGAAAGCATTCCTGCATTTTCCCAATGTCAGAATGAGAACGAATGGCTTTCGCGAAGAGGCAATTGCAGACCACAAAGTGGAAGAATACTAAAATAAATAGTAACACTACTAGACAAGTTCCAAGCCAGATTTGACCATTTCCAAGAGTTAAAACCATGCTTTGCGTTCCTTGTAAATCCATTCAATATTAATGTATCGATGATGGCTGTGCAATTCGCTAACCGTTTGTTACAAACTTGTCTGCTGTAGAAATAAAACTGAACTGACCGAAATGCAAGAAAATCTGTCTAAAAAAAACTTTAGGCAATGCCACGCTACACTTACTTTTTGGCGACAGGTTCCAGAAAGCAAATACCCAGAATTAAAAAAAAGTATATAACTCATTTCTGTGTATAGCACAACATATTGCTGTGATTTTTTTCTCCGTAATGAAGTTCGTAAAATCAAACCATCGTGCAAACCTAAAAAATGCACACTTCGGAGAAATAATTTGCACAGCTTTAACAACGTACTGTCTAGATTTTGGGGAACTACGAAATCAAACAAAAACTTAATACTGACAATTACTGCATATTAATGCTAAACTTGCATTCTTTACCATATATATTGACACTACAAACTGGTTTTGCGGTTCGCTGGTGTTTTTTGGTTTTCTGCAAACTCTTGTATTGAACAAGTTTGCCCACCCCTGGTTTACACTAAGTGCAAAGCAACATGAGTGCAAAAGAAGCATTGCTGCCAACAAAACGTGTTTTTTGCAACCAATGCTCCCATTCCCGTAGCCACGGGGGGCTTTGGTGGGCTTAGCTCCCTCAAACAAAGCTCTAAGCTCCCCCAAATTGAAATATGAAATACTATAAGTAAATAGCGTTTTGCGTTCAAGCCCCCCTGCACAAACGTTTAAGCCCCCCTGAAAAAACGTAAAGCCCCCCTATTGAAGACTTTCTGGCGATGGTTCTGATGCTCCCTCTAAGGTGCGCAAATGCGTAGTACCACCAGGCCATTTGCGTAGTGAAATCTCATCTCGCGCGTTTGCAGCATTTCAATCATTGGAAAATCACGAAAACAAGGAGAAATTAATTGAATTAAATGTGTAGTGTATTCGTATTTTCATAAGATTTTGCACTTATTCTAAAAATTTGCAAAGTTTATAATTCATTTAGAACTCTGCTAACTCAGTCTTAAAAAATCCATGCTCACTAAAACAAACATTTGCTCACTAATGTTTTCTTACTAGGAAAACGCTGTGTGCAGCTGTTGCTGTAACACTGAACACTTTCTTTTCTGTATACGTCGATTTGTGTTGCATCGACAACAACCTTAAAAAGATAAGCAAAATGTCCACTTTGCCCCCCTGGTAAAATTTCTGCGGACGCACATGCTAGCTATATATAAAAAATAATTCACAAATATGATAAAGACAATATTGTGAATCGGGGAAAGTTGCACATGTCCTCCAAGAAAACTTACATACTCGTATGTTTGACCAACTCAGTCAACAAAAAGTATGAAAATAGTAATGTAGTTGCGAAAACGAAGCCACAATCGGTTGCCACCACGGCTATTCAGTACTTGTTGCCGCAGAGGGTTAACACAACGATTGTTTGGTTGATTTATCCATTCTAGCGTAACTGGTTGAAGTCTTTTTTTTAATCCATTATTTTTGAATAACAAAATCCAAACGACAAAAATGCAATTTAGTTTTATATTATTTAGTCACATGCGCTTTGTGGACAAAGCAGATTACAAACAGTCTGCAAATAATGGCAGTGTCAATGCCTTCGGCACTTACAAAATAAAAAGCATCTTCCTACTTAAGTTAGATTTTGCTCTCTGAATCTAAATTTACTGAAGGATAGGGTGGCAATAACATCAGACAAAAATTGAAACACTTTGAGACAATGCGCAAGTCGGACTCTGATTACTTGACAAGACTGATTTTTTACTCGCCGGAAAATTAATGGGAAAAGATTGAAAAGCTCCACATAATTGTGATTGTACTGGCACAATACATGTTTATCATCACAAATGAATTTCTAAAATGAATGCTGTTGTTGCTAAACAGTGTCTATATGGCGTAATAAAAAGACTTTGAAACTGGATTGTTTCTTAGCCGAAGGTTGAACTTGAAGGCATATAAAGTGTATGTTATCTCCATATTCACGCATTTACTTTTAAAACAGTACAAAAACAAAAATCTACAATGTTTATTTAAGGCTACTGCTGATGCTGTAGAAGTTATAGCACGGCAGAGTTATCGGAGAGGATTTTTCGCGATGGTTTTGAAATGAAGCCAACATCACCATTACCTGGAATACAGCAAGCTGGTGCGCCAGAAACAACTGCTTTTCACCTGCGATTAGTGACTAAAAAGTTAAATACAAGTTTTTATTCCATTAGCACTAACTTTCACACAGAACTTAAACCTGAAGTAAAGGTCAACAATGACATGCATTCCTTAGCTTTTACACTACGTCCAACGCTTGGTTAATCATATGGATCAGGCCTGCACAACTCAGAAAGCTCGAAGGGCCAAATTATCAACATAAATTTGCCGTGAGCCGCAAAGTTCTATTTTATTTCGATGTGGAGATTTCGTTGTAGTATGGAAGAAATTCTGCGAACGACAATTACTTATTCGAGGTCGAGCATTTGCAAGATTTTCTACAATTGAGAAAGCTCTCGCGCACCGCAAGAAAAGCTTTGGCGGGCCGTATGATGTGCAGGCCTGATATAGATAGACCATTGGCGAACGATATTGCTTTGACCAGGTTGGCTGAATGCTGAAGTACAGTAAGGTAGCTTCCTTTAAACAGTTTTGTTGATTTGCACTGATGTATTTCTTTGGGTTACTCAGCAAAAGCTGGACCTGAAAATTTATGGTTCAACTTTTCGGAATTGGGCGGAAATTGCCCCCACGCCCCCATGGCTACACGCTTGCCTCAATACCAATATATTAGTGGTAGCAAGTCGGAGACTATGGTCCGGTGCTCCTACTGCCATTCGATTTGTTTTAGATAGATTTGACTTGCATCATGGTAGAAAATGTACTCTCACACATGTATGTGCTTCCAAACGTCGAGCGCATATTTAGTGCGAAATCTTTCAGTTTGAGAAATCTATCTTTGCTGACTATTAGAAGCTCGCTACAGTTTAGTCTAACGCGGCTAATATTTGTTATGCATGTGTAAAATAAAACTGCTTCCTGTATCATACACACAACAATCAATACTGAGAAAGCTCGCGGACTTTAAAAATTCTGCCCTCGGGCCACTGTGTCCTGCTGGCCTGTAGTTGGACCACGCTGATTTAAGATATAATTAGGCAGAATTTTTAGCAAATTACAATTGCACAAAATCAAAAAGTCTCAAATACATTTACAGTTACACAAAATTGTGTAACTAATTACATTCAGCTCATTCATAAAAAAACACTAGATAGCTATGAAAAACCACTAGAATACTAGATAAAATGCAAAAACACTAGGTATAATGGAAAATACTATGAGTGGCACCACTGGTTAGCGAAAGCAATTGCATTTTTTGTGATTACCTGAGTAAGGCTGGACATTTCTCACGTGGGAAAGAAATAATGGAATAATAGTACTATCACACAATAGAAAAGCATTGCTGATATCATTCGATAATCGAGGTTGGACAAAGTCCAGCACGTAAATCTTGCAATTCAATGAAATGAAAAGCATTGTTTAGTTTCGAGCCTGAGTTCATAAACTGGGGGACGCAAAGGCTCGCAAGAGGGCGGCAGTATGGCAGTGACATGTTGTTGAAAAGTATTAAATGCATTATATTTATCATTCGAAAATTTATTATCATTTCACCATAAACGTCATAATCAAAAATTTCTGAAGAAACAGGAATGTGAAACCGATTTGCGATGCTCGTTGACTTCAGCAAAACCTCGAATCAAACCTTTAGTTTCCAAAATACAGTTGCATGAATGGCAAATAAATTGTACTTTTGTTTTTGTGTTTGGGTTTCAGGCTAGGTGAGGTGCGAGTATCAATGACTAAAGGCAAAAAAGTGCGACTGAAAACATTTAACAACCTCTGGTTTAGAGTGTTTTTAATCTCTGGTTCTACTTCGACATAGGTTCCAAGTAGCGAGGTATTTATATCAAAGGGGTGCCAGTCAGCGGGGAGTCACAGACTTTTGTGGGAGGCAGTTGCCCCAAACTGCCTTCCTGAATCCGCAACTGCAAGAATCTAATAACAACAAAAGGTCACTGCTGTGAAAATCCTAAGGTCTAATTCAATCAATCAGTACTCACCACAATAGTTTAGCCAACAACTAAGTTTCAGCACAACATTCATCAAAATGAGCAAATTGCCATGCGACAAGGCTAATTTAGCGAAAACAGTATAATAGCACTTTCAGATTTGTTGCCAGGCTTTGTTTGACGGAGCCCAAAAAACAATGGGGCCACAATAAATAAAAGACAAAATATGTGGTCAGCCATTTAGACTGTAATTGCAATTGGCGGAGCATGCACCCCGGGCCGTCCAGTGCGTACGGCTACAAGCACATGCTGGGCAAAAATATTTTGTCAGTCCCAACTAGTTTCCAACAATATTTCGGCTTCGAACTCTGTTACAATGGGTAGACTGGTTTTTACGTCAGATAATACATAACAATTCAGAAAATTGCCTTTCGCAAATTCTTGCTCAGCATGCCTCTAACCTTATGTGTTTAGTCTAGCTACGGTCTATTTCGATGAAACGATATTAATTTCTTTATAAATCCAGGAACACAGAAAAAAATTGCCTTCCCAATGGACTGTGCAATTAGCAACCTCTAGGTCTCTCAGGTCTAAGAGATCCAGTGCTTTTGAAAATGAAGTTTATTAACACGGTTGATTTTTGTTGAGTTTAAACGTTTTGACAGGCGCAAAACAAAAATGTGAAGAAAATCGCGGTGCGTAATAAGGTAATGGTGTTTTACGCGGACTGCGGTTCAATGAGGACAAAGAAACAAGCGATGTTTTAATGAAACCTGTCACAGGACTTGTGTCAAGGTGCACTGTTTTGCTCAGTCGTGATCAAAGTGTTATATGTAGATTACATATTTTTATGTAAATTTCAGAGCAAATTTAATTGTAGTTTGTGGAATGGCAACTTGAGGCCATTAATTCAAGGCAACATTAGCCAACAATAAGCGTATTTGCGGTAGTATCGACAGAAAAAATGAGCAGAATCTCAAGTAACGATTCCACAGTCGTTTTGGGAGAATCAATGCACATTTTGGGAACGAAGCTGGGATATGGAGTGGTGTGGTTGGCCACCATGTTAATGCTAATGTAAATGGCAACGGATTGCTCCAGCTGCAATTGTGCTGTAACAACGTTCTGTAGATAATGAAAACTTTTCCAACACAGATGTTTGCACAACTACACCTGCTGCAGTGACTCGCTGCGTCGACGGTCACTCATTTGGTTTCTGCGTATCTTCAGCTGACTTGTTTCAATCATGTTAGACTTTCGTGTCGAAAGGGTTGCAGGGCTGTCGACCGATCACCAGTGGCGTGCAGAGGGGTTGGGCGAATGGGGCGCCGGCCCTGGGGATCTGATGCCAGGAGGGCATCCAAAGAGTGAAAATCAAAGATTGAAATGCTGTAACTGGATGGTTTTTCCTATTGTAAGTCTACTAATACAAGCTGGATGAATTTAATTTTACGAAACTTGTTTTTTTGTCAATACTAATTTTTACGTATTCAAATGCCAGTAATTCTCAGCTTCTTCAATACCAGGGACGTACACTTTAGGTGTGCGGCGCACACCCAATCAAACTGATAGTGACGTGACTTGTTCCAGATCGTGCGATCAAGGGAAAATCACAAAAAAGGATTGAAAGATCAGCCGGGATGAAAAACAACCAGTTTAAAAAAAAATTCACATGTTTTTTGTTTTTTTAATCCGTTTTTTTGGGTTTTTAAAAAGAAACAGGTTTTTGTTCTTTTTTTAGAAAAATACACAAAAACATTATTCTGAATTGTTTTCATTGCATCGTGCAACATCACCATTTTCATAATTACACAATGACAACTTTTTATACCTATTATGGCATTCAATCCTGAGGGTAAAGAAATATAAATCTTGGGAATATGGCAAAAATGTTTGCATATATTTTTTCGACCTCGAGACAATATCCGACCGAGTGTTGCAGAAGTACGGTGTTGACGGCCACCTATTATTGTCTGCCAAATCATTGTATTCCTGCTCAGATGTTTTGGCCCGTGTTTAGCAAGTTAAATCACAACTGTTCACCGTAGGTGTTAGACTCCGACAAAGGTGTGTACTTTCAACACTCTTCTTATTCTACATGAATTGGATAGTTTTATGCGAGTTGATAGAGTGTCCCTAGTGGAAACTACGGGATCAACCGTTTGCTTTCTGTGGAGGATTTGATATTACTTGCATCCTGTGAACAGGGGCTTCAACATACACTTGGCCGGTTTTCAGCTTCGTGCGACCAAGCTGGAATGAAAACTAGCACTAAAAAGACCGAGTGATATGTCTCTCCAGAAATTGAAATAGTGTATGCTGCAAGTATGCAGCAATACGATGCAGCAGGTGAAGTTCAAGTATCTTGAGTTGTATTCACTAGTGACAGAAGACGGAACAAGGAGATTGATATACGGTTCCAAGCAAACGCAGTTCTGCGTGAGCTTTGTAGCTCGATGTTCACAGAACGGGAGCTTTCAAACACTGCAGTGCTTTCAGTTTATAAATCAGTTTTTGTTTCGATCCTCACCTATGGTCATGAATCTTGGTGGTGACTGAAAGAGTGCTATCTTAAGTAAAAACGGTAGAGATGAGATTTTTGCGAAGATTTCACGGCGTGACGTTTCGCGACAAAGTGCGCAGCTGTGAAATTTTTGAAGCCCTAAACGTCGAGCCAGTTTCCTCCGAATAGAGCAGTGGTCCTTAAACTTCTTTACATATCTTGCCCTTTTATCAAACAAGATTACCAGATTTACTCCCAGTACACTGAGTGATGTGCGTTTGTTGAAAATACGAAATTAACAAACTATAGTTTAGAATGATTTATAAAGTTTTGCATATGCTGCAATTTATGGATCAGTAAATTTACCCCTTAGATGAAATTTACCCCCAGGGGTAAATTTGACCCAGTTTAAGAACCACTGGAATAGACCCATCTCAGCTACTATGGTGACCGCCATATCACCAGAATGTCCCATGAAGGATGGTGTGAATAATCTCCAATCTCACTTGGTCCCGTCTTTGAGTGGATTCAGCAGAACTATCTGAGCTTGCTGAAAACCGTGAGGTATTTCGAGTCCTAATAGGGCTGCTGCCAGGGCAACTCTCTCAAGAGGAAAAGCGAGTATAAAAATGAATGAATGAATGAATGAATGAATAAATGGATGACTGAATGAGGATCTTAACCAATATATGTAGTGGTTCATTGCCAGGGACGCCGGAACGGGGGTGCATTGCGGGGGCGCTGCCCCCCTGCTCTTTGAAAGGGAGGGAAACGGTGGAAAAGGTGCCTTACATACCAGTATAATAAGTAATTTCATGATTTATCAAGATCAATTTGAAGCATATTTATTCCAGCTCTTCGCGCGCACCAAAAATTCAGAATGGTTTTCTATAATTTCTGTTATTAGGTTTGAGGTCAACGTTGTTGCTAAACATGTGAATGCGAAAAGAATGACTATTGTGGCTATGGGTGTGCTTTTGCACTGAACTCAAGCAAACAGTTTTTAACTCGCGGTACGTTAAAGCCATGGCCGTCCGCAGGGGTGTCAAAACAGGGGCGAATCCAGGAGGGGCGATCGCTCCCCCTAAAACCTACGAAGTAACCTTATTTACCATGATTGTGTACAATACTGAAAACAGCATTCGCAATACAAAGCTATTGTGTCATCCACTATTTTTTCGCAGAAGTGTTGTGAAGTATACTCCATCTCTCCTAAAGTAGTGAACGCATAATGGAAATTGACTAACAAATATTACTGAAATCGCCCCCTTAACCTTATTGGCTGGATCTGGCCCGGGGTCAAAACGGGCATTTACCTCCCTCTGGAAATTGGGACTAAGAACTAAAACTTTCTAGAAAATTTGACGTCAGCAGCTCAATTCCGATTATTTGATTTATTTCTTGCAATAGCAGTTTACTTGCCGGTACGACACTCACACTGCACAAGAGCCAGGTCCACTGTTCTGGTGTCATGCAGTGCTGCGCTTGCAGTTCACTCATGCCCTCTCCGTTGCCTGCAGGCATAGGCGTAGCCAGAGGGGCCTAGGGGGGCATCTCCCCCCAAATTTTTATGACATATAGTCATTTGTACTTTTATAGGCGGTATCACAAACAAAATAGTGTTATTTGCCTCAAATCAAACATTTTGCCCCCGCCAATTTTTTTTGCCCTCCAAACTTCTGGGAGAGTTACGCTACTGCAGGGGCAAGTTGCCAAACTTGCGAACGGGTTGTTTTACTGTTGGTCTTTATCATGTATCGTGAAATAATAACGTGGCAACAAATATTCAGTTGTTCTCTTCAAGTTACGATCTTGGGCGTTTTGTCGCATGTGACTCTTGAATGCAGACATCTAGGCAGGTAATGTAGCGAGGCTGTGACTGCTGATAGCGGCAAGCAGGGACGCCGGAAAGCGGATCCTGAATTAAATCCCTGAACTTTCAAACAAGGAACAACGGGGGCAAAGGTGTCTTTTTACAGGTAATTTTATGATTTATCAAGATCGAATTGAAACAAGTGGTTTATAGTTTGTTTTATTATTTTTGAAATCAGCATTATTGTTGAACTGTAGCAAGCATAGTTGGCAGGCCGTAACCGGGAGAGGCAAAGTTTTTTTCAGGGAAGACTAAGCCCCCTGCGCCCCTCTAGTTACGGGCCTGATAATTGGTAACGATTTTTTTGTTTTCCATAAGATTGCATTGTCCTCAAATTTTTTCTGCCCCAACCCTGCCCTACCGACGTTCCGGCGTCCCTGTTTATTGCGTTAACATTTGTGAAAGTCATGGCGCAATTCCAGTTTTCAACGTGTGGTGTTTGAGAACTTTGGGTAAAGAGCATAGGGTTCAGTAGTAATTGGACTTAATTTTATGTGCTGTGCTGAATATTCTTGGTCGTGTCCCAATCGATTTGCACCAGTCAGCTTGTAATTTCCCTACTTCGGCTCGTGTTAACATTTTTCTAAACCTTGGTGAAATTCAGTTCAAAGGTGTGGGCCTTGTAACTTGGCAGTACAATTGTGAATGCTGTTCTTTCCTTTACGGCATTGACGTTTTGTTCATTTTTCAAGTTGTGAATTTGGAAGATGGATAGCCTGAAAAACAATTGCAGTAACCTTCACCGCAAACCAACACATTGTAGTCTTAAATATCGAATCGAAGCCTAGAGAGTGTTAAGCTGACGAGAGTATGAGCCAAGGTATTCTTGACCCTGCAAGAGTATGTGAGCAGTGTGCACATGTAATATTATTTTCGTATAAGCGACAGGTACCAAAGCTTAACTCTGGGCATCATATAACAACTACATACTTGCGCGATGGAACAAAAATAGCGCGATAAAGTCAGGAATGGAATATTAAAGGTTATTATTGCTTAGCCTACGTGTATACTACAATGTAAACTTTAGCTTGCAGCTTAAACAGCTTTTAATTGTATGCTTTGTTTCCTTGTTGCGTCTAATTTTTACGTTTCGAGCGAGTATCATCAGTAATGACATCAAAGCTTGTGCATTACCAGCAGAAACTAAGTGATAATGAGTAAACGATAGGAAAATTGAAAAGATCCCGCACCTTATTTTATTTCTTCATAGGTTACGTAAATTCAAATAACATATAGCACTGCTAACGAAAGCACGCGTTAAAACACCCCACTACACATCTTTAACAACCAGCAAAAAATATCTGCTCTCAGTCTGGTACAGGTGTTTCCAGATTCCAGTGGTTGTGAACAAGATATCAAGAAGCTATATTCATCAGGACTCCAGCGGCTTGATTTGCAGCGTTGTTTTACTTCAAGCGTTCAGCACATTTCGTACGAACCAAGACCAGGCAAAAATTGAATAATTTTGGAGGTGCTTCAATCTGAGAAAGGGTGTCGGAAAACAGTCCAAAAGTTGTCAATGATTGTAGCAACCAATCACTTCATGTAGATTTGTGCATAATGAGGTGCTTAATCTACCAAAGGAATTAGATTCATACAAGCATCCTGTGGCGATGGACCTGGATGGACCTTTTATATTAAAACCCAGCTTTAAATTCGTGACTTGGAACTTGGCAAATGAAGAGGCAAATACAGCGCGTTTTGGCACTTTACGCAACCAAATCTGCATCTATCAATCCAGGGACAAAACAAAGTTATGAAACTAGCACAATACAGCAAGACGAAAAAGGTTGTTAAGATGAATTTCAGTTTTTGAGCATCTGTTAAGTGAACTAACAAATGCACATTACGCATTAATTTCGACATGATCATGGGCGTCCGCAGAAATTTGTCCAGGGGGAGCAACGTCGACATTTCGCTTATCCTTTTTCAGGTTCCGAACGATGCAACGCAAATGGACCTTCACAAAACGCCTTACGTTTTCTACACCACAAACAAAATTCCCCATGAAAGCACGCGCCCCTTTCGCATTTTTTTCAAATTGTATTCAGGTGGAGTTGTGTTCGAGTTTGCGAAAATGCTGTACTTTTTGTCATCCTTTACATATTTTGCTGAATTGGGGTATCATCCAATATCATTATTATTGTGAACTGCAGATAACAGATTCAGATTTGGGCATAATCTATCCACAACTGCGTTTGCGGTGCTCACATCAGTTTGTGTGGGTAGAACCTAACCAAATTTAGTATGAAATGTTTTCTACACTTTGGCTATCAGAAATGCTTTCTCTTTTCATAAACTACTTAACATGCATTCTCGTGAACTTTCTAAAAATAAGTCATAATTTAAGAATAATCAACGGCCAGAACATCAGTAGCGGTGAAAAAACACGAAAGTTGGCACTCTCGCAAAACCCTTTCAAGCAATGAGAAGTAAGTCTGTAAGTTGTCAACGACTATCGGACAACTTACTAAAGTTAGAACACCATGCAGGCTGAAAAACTTGCGCAGATGAACTATCAAAACTCGCCAGAGCATATACAGCTTGACACTTGCTCACTCAGAAGTCCGAACTAAACCTTATGTATATTTCCACAAGCCTGCATACATAACAAACCACGCAGTGTGTAAAAAGAAGACTGCATGAGCGTAGTTTGATTAAGCCAGTGTGTCCAACTGCAGGTCGCGGGCTGCATGTGGCCCGCCACAGCGTTTTCTGTGGACCGCGGAGGTATTCAGAAAAAATCTGCAAATTTCAAATTTGTTGAAAAACGTGTGTTTACATTTGCCTCATTGAATTGTTTGTGCTGGATAAAGTGTATTTGCGCAAGAACAATGAATTATACCTTTGCTGTGTAACATTATTTTTTTGTTTTATTTATTTATTTTGCAATCAAACCAGAAGGTACGGCTCTCCCTAACCTTGCACCGGGGCACCTCACTGTATAACCTCTGTGTTTTTCGGCAACCCGCCGTTCGTTGTCTTGAAAAGTAGGCTACATCTGGCGCGATAAACTCAATACCGCCAAATAAATCTGTCTATCTATCAGTTAAACCTTCTCAAAATGGCCCTCGGGCGAAATTAATTGCCCATCTCTGCAAAAGGTAATTTTAATTACTGTAGAACAGTGGTTCCCAAAGTGGGCGGTGAAGCAGAAGTGGGCGGTTGGGGGGCGATAGGAGACCCAGTTAATAATTACATTTCTGTTGTCTTGCTAACTGCGAGTGACCAAATGTCATAAAAAACAGTATGATGAACAAACATGCATGCATGTAATTTGTAAACAAAGACTTAGCATTTTGGAAACAAAACAGAGGTGAAATGCTAGGAGATTAATTGATGAACTGCAGTTTCCATCACTAAAGGTACGCTGTACAGTAAAACTGTCCTCCTCTATAATAAAGTGATTATGATTGGAACTTTCGTCAGCTGTACTTCTTGGCACGGGTAAACCGCTACTTAATAATGCCCGTTTCGTTATAGTGGCTGTCACCGGTCAGGTTTGAGAATGCACGCTTGCACTTAGACTCAGCCTGTAACCAAAAGTGTGAGCTAATTTTGGATGGAGTAGTTTAATGATTACAAATGTAATAATGACCTTCTACGAGTTCAATTCGAAAGTAGAAAGACAAATTATATTTTTTACAGATAGTGTTAGGTGCCAACAAGAGTAAGTTACCTAAAGGGAATCGAAAAGATTCCGGAAAACAGAAGTGTGTTCCAGAACGCACTTAACTTGAGCAGCGCCAAGGAAATCCAGGGAGAGAGAGATGGTAGAGCCAGTGGACGACTGCAAGTGTCACAGCTAAGTTCAAAAACTTTGAAAATATGCAGATTAAATTCAATCCTACACTGCTCCGAACTCAAAATTTACTAAATATGTGGCAGGGTATTAATCGATTGATTAATCAAAAGGACACCAAAGGGTTTAGAAGTGTTCTGCTAAGTTTAGACCAGTGGTTCCCAACCTATTTCATCTCGCGACCCCATTCGAAAATATGACATAAGCTCGCGACCCCATTCGAAAATATGACATCAGCTCGCGACCCCATTCGAGAATATGATATAAGCACTCGGCCCCAGCCATTAACTACAACTCTAAAGGGGTTCAAATAACAACCAACAAGATAAAAACACACCATTTTACATGTTGCGTTCACTGTATTTACATTCATATGCATAACAGACAGCACCCATGCTAATCAGTGGGACGACTGAGCTTGCAGCTGTGCAACTAGTCTTGAAATCCTTGGGGGGGGGTGTTGGTGAGAACTAATCTCATGTCATTCTCAACGTCCCGTCTATCCTTTGACTTTTGTTTTACTGTAATGTCAAATGTGGACAGGGGTTGAAATCCAGCCTCAAAGACAGGGGCCTGAGGCAAACTCGTAGAAAGGTTCCCCAAAACAGTTGTTGAGGAGCCCCTTTTGGCTCATATGCAAATAATTGTTGCTTTATTTTGAAAAACCTGTGACTTGTTTCAGATCTTATTAAAATGTGGCTTTAGACTGGTTCATGAGTTTTTTAACCGAACAATGCAAAAACCTGTTTTTTCGCTGAGATTTTTCGGTCGTTTGTCTTGCAATATTACTAAAACTTGTTGAAACAGTATTCACTACCCTACCTTTATGGACATTATCATCGACTTGACTTAATGTGTTTGGTCGTTTCAAAATAATTTCGGCAGATGATTGGAAAAAGCCAGGCAAAAACTAAGTGCGAAACTCTCAAAGGGTATACGCGGAATCTTTGAAAAATCGGGACCCGAAGTGACTGTTTCTCGTTCACCTCCCCTAATATCCAACCCTGCTCACAGAAGTAAGTGGATACAAATGGAAGCAGACAACGAAAAGTGGGCATAGTTGGTGTGGGTACGATTGCTGCATAACGCACCAGGACAGCGTCAGGGATTTTCCAGAGAACAAGTCACGTGTTTAGGAATCATTTCGCAGTTGCAAATACGCTCAATCGT